>Ga0210409_10000190_pt1 | contig 127865 bp, 118 predicted proteins | sample IncBWH17MmetaG_FD_161649 | JGI IMG/M metagenome (GOLD analysis project Ga0210409, IMG submission 161649) | Forest soil microbial communities from Barre Woods Harvard Forest LTER site, Petersham, Massachusetts, United States - Inc-BW-H-17-M | ecosystem: Environmental > Terrestrial > Soil >...
AAAGATCGGCGTCATCGTCATCAACACCGGCTCGGAGTCGCTCGCGCGCTGGGCGAACAACGTGCAGGCGGCCGCCGCGAAGCTGCACTGGGACGTGGTCATCAAGAATGGCGAGAGCAATCCGGCCGTAGTTGCGACCCTCTTGCCCGAGCTTCTGACGCAGGGCGTCGACGCCGTCATCACCATGGCGGTGGACGCGCCGCTGATGGCGCAAGGGCTGACCGAAGCCAAGGCGAAGAACGTGCCCGTCATCGCCACGGTCGTCGGCGTCAATCCGGCGGGCCGCGACAACTTCACCGCGGTCTACGCGATCAACGACTACGAACTCGGCGTTGCGCTCGCCAATTATCTGGTCGACAAGAATGCAAAGGCCGTGGCTGTCGGACAGACCGCGACCCTCGTCTACGCCGCCGATCAGCTCGTCGTCGGCGCCAAGGACACTCTCGACAAGCGCGGCGCCAAGATGACGGCCGTGTCCGACACCGACGTCACGAACCTGGTGAATTCCTTCACTCAGACGGCGGGCGATCTTGCGCTCGCCCACCCCGAAGCCAACGCGATCATCTCATGTTGCGACTTCGCGCCGCCGATCGACCTGCCGGCGCTGAAAGCCGCGCATCGCGACGACATGACGCTGATGACGCGCGTCGACAATCCGAGCTCGATCCAGGCCCTGCGGGCGGGCGCCAACTTGGTTCTGGCGGCGAGCCGCACCGACGCGTACAATCTCGCCGCGCTTGACGTCCTTGTCGGCCATTTCGCCAAAGGAACGCCGATTCCTGCGGCGCTGCCGAACTTGAAGGCCGACGTGAAGATCGTCGACAAGACCAACATTCCAGCGAGCGGCGAAGTCTATCCGTTCTCGCAAGAGCTGGCGGCGCATGTCGAACGCTGGGGCAACGACTACCAGTTCTGAAACAGATACGATCTCCGGAGGCGTCGAACGTGACCAATGGATCCGCAAACGCCCGCAATCAAGCGGCGCTCACGGTCGGCGTCTCCGATCGCCCGCCATTCGGCGTCAAGGACGACATCCGTCGTGAGCGGAAGCCTCCGGACCGAAACATTCTCGACCGCGACCGGGTCGTCGACGGGCTGAGGCAATGGGGCATCGTGATCGTCTTCGCGGCGATTGTCGTCACCTTTTCGTGGCTACGCCCGACGACGTTCATGACTTTCCAAAACGTCGTCAATGTCGTCAACAACAGTTCGAGCCTGCTTCTGTTCGCCATGGCCGCGACGCTCGCGCTCGCCATCGGCGAGTTCGACCTCTCCTTTGTCGCGGTCGCCGACCTCGTCGCCGTGCTCGTCGGCGTTCTCGTCACCGGCTTTGGCTGGACGAGCGCCTTCGGCATCGCCGGCGCGCTGGCGCTGGGGCTCGTTTGCGGCGCGGCGATCGGAGCGGTCAACGGCCTCTTCGTCGCAAAAGCCTTCGTTCCTTCCTTCGTCGCGACGCTTGCTGTCGGCTCGATCGCAGCCGGCCTCGAACTCGCAACCCAGGTCTGGATCGCAGGCGGCATGAAGCAGATCAGCGCTATCGTGCTGCCAGCGCCCCTGCAGGCGTTGGGCTCGGCGACCGCCTTCGGCTCGCCGATCAAATGGACCGTCGTCGCCGTGTTCCTGTTCGCCTCCGCGCTCTGGCTCCTCGTGCGGCGCTCGACGCCGGGCCGGCAGGCCTATGCTATCGGCGGCAACCCGATGGCCGCCTATCTCGCCGGCGCCCCGGTCGCGGCGCTGCGCATCGCGGTTTTCGCGTTGATCGGCTTCATCGCGGCCCTTGCCGGTTCGATCGCGCTCGCCGAGCGCGGCTATTTCAACATGGGCTCGCCTCCCTTGCTGCTGCCGGCCTATACCGCAGCCTTCCTCGGCGCTGCGGTGCTCGCGAAGAAGAAACGGTTCGACATCTTCGGTTCGGTCTTCTCGGTGTTCGTTCTCCTGGCGCTCGGCAACGGCCTGTCGCTGCTGAACCAGCCACGCTGGATCGCCTCGGCGATCAGCGGCCTCGTTCTTCTTGCCGCAGTGCTGCTGAACCGTCCCCAGAATCGCAAAGTCTGAGAAGCCATGACCGCGCCTCTCGTCGCAGCGCAGGACATTTCCAAATCCTTCGGCCTCACGCGGGCGCTGGATGGGGTCAGCGTGTCGCTTGCGCCGGGTGTGGTGCACGGCTTGATCGGCCCCAACGGCAGCGGCAAGTCGACGCTTGTCCGGATGTTGACTGGAATGGAGACGCCGGATCGGGGCAACATTGTCGTGGACGGCGCAGCGCAGCCGCACTGGACCGCCGGTCATGCGCGCGCTCTTGGCGTCGAGCTCGTTCCGCAGGAACTCGCGCTCGTGCCCGTCTTCAAGGTCTGGGAGAATATCGTGCTTGGCGCCAAAACCCACGGCTTCCGGCTGTCGAAATCCGACGATCGCGCCAAGGCTCGCGCCGTACTCGACGAACTCGGCCTCGACATCGGTGTGGACGAGGACACGCTGACGCTCGATCCGGGCGAGCAGCGGCTGGTGATGTTCGCGCGGACGTTCCATCGCAAAGCACGGCTTTTGATCGCCGACGAACCGACCGCCGGACTGGGCGAAAAGGACTCGCGCACCGTCATCGATGCGCTGAAGCGCTTGCGCGCCAAGGGCGTCACGATGATCTTCGTCAGCCACTACCTTTCCGAAGTCATGGAGACGTGCGACGAGGTGACGGTGATGCGCGACGGCCGGATCGCCGCCCGCCTTTCCGGCGCGTCGCTCACGCTCGAGCGGATGATCCGCGAAATGGCCGGCGTTCACGCCGAGCGCAATCTCCCGGCGCGCGGCGCAGCGCGCAGGGAAAAGCTGATCATCGAGGGCCGTCATCTTGCGATGCCGCCGCTGCGCCAGCTCAATTTCAAGCTCTACGAGAACGAATGCCTCGGCTTCGCAGGCCTCTTGGGCTCGGGGCGGGAGAAAGCGATCGACGTGATCTCGGGGGCGGCTCGCCTGTGGGGCTCGGTGCGCGTGCGGGGCGAGTTTGTCGAGACACCGCGCGAGGCGGTTCGCGCGGGCGTGGGTGTCCTGAACGGCAGTCGCAATCTTTCGATCGTGTCGGGCTGGAGCGTGCTCAAGCATCTGAGCCTGCCCTCGCTCGAGCAGACAAGCCGGTTCGGTTTCATCGACGGTCGCCGCGAGCGCGAGGGCGGAGAAGCCGCCGCAAGACGGCTTCGCGTCAAGGCCGCGCTCGAGGATGAGCTCGCGGATCTCTCCGGCGGCAATCAGCAGCGGGCATTGCTCGCCCGCTGGCTGATGTGCGGCTCGGACGTTCTCCTGATCGATGAGCCCTGTGTCGGGGTCGACATCGCCGCGAGGACCGAGCTTCTCGCAGCCATCCGCGAATTCGCTCGCGCGCGTGCGGTCATACTCGCCTCTTCCGATCCTATGGATCTCGTCGAGTGTTGCGACCGCGTGCTTTGTCTGCGCAAAGGGGCGGTGGTGAAGGAACTGGTTGGCGAGGAGATCTCCGAGGAAGCGATCCTGCGCGCGACCATGACGGCCGCGAAGGCGACGGAGGCCGCATGATCGTCAACGGCAAGCCGTGGTTGGTCGACGACGAGCTCAGCGCCCGGTGGCCGCTCTATACGCGCGGCAATGTCGGCGAGGTGTTTCCCGATGTCGTGACGCCGCTTAACTGGACCCTTCTCGGCAGCGCAGTCGAGGAGAGCTGGCGTGAGGCCTGGCGCGAATTCGGAATCGTGGCGCCCGGCGATTTCGACAAGGAGCGCGTGATCGTCTGCATCGCCGGCGGTTATTGCTACCTCAACATGAGCTACATTCGCTTGCTCGGCGTGCGCGTTCCTGGAAGTTCGGTGAAGGCAGTCGACAAGCAGTTTCTCGGTGAAGTGGATGCTCCACCCTACATGGAGCGCGCCGGCGACCGCAATTTTCTCTGCTCCCTGAAACTCCTGTGGGAGACGGAAAAGACGTTGCGGACCCGACGGCCGCGAATCGTCGAGGACATGCGCCGCGCCTCCAGGGAATGGGTGGAGCACTATCCCGGCGACAAAGCCTCGGATGAGGCGCTTCTCGATTATGTCTTCGCCTATCCCGCAGTTCATCGGCACCTGTTCGGACGGCACGTCCTCGTCACCTTCAAGGCCACAGTTGCGTCCGGAGCGATCGCCGCGCTCTGCGCGTTCAAGGTGAAAGACCCGGGCCTGACGCTCGACCTTCTGTCAGGCGTCGAGGGGGTTGAGTCAGCCGAGCCGGCACGGATTCTCTGGTCGCTCGGGCGCATGGTCGCCGCATCGCCGCGCCTCGAGCGCATCTTCGAACAAGGCGTCGACGACAGCACATGGCCGCTCCTCCAGAGCGAGCCGGTGGCGAAAGAATTCGCGCGCGACTTCGCCGACTTCGTTGCTCGCTACGGCTATCGCGGACCGAACGAGTGGGAGCTGGCGTCGCAACCCTGGCGCATGAGCCCGGAAGTTCCGCTGCGCACCATCGATCGATTGCGGCGCTCCGAGGAGACGAATGCGCCCGGCGCCGACCAGGACGCCCAAAGCCTCAACCGCCAGCAGGCGACGCGCCACGCCCGCCGCAAGCTCGGGATCGTCGACCGTATGAAGTTCAACAAGGCGTTGCCGGCCGCGAAGGTCTGGCAGGCTGCGCGCGAAGGGTCCAAAAGCGCGGTCATCCGGGCGCTGGACAGCACGCGACGCGCGGTCAATGAGCTCGCTCGTCGGGTCGCCGAACGGCATCGCCTCGCCGACTGGCGCGGCGTCTATATGCTTCATCAATCGGAACTGCGCGCCTATACCGCCGACCCGCAGCCATTTCTCGACGTCATCGCGGAGCGGTCGCGTGCCGCCGAGGCGCTTGCGGAGCGCATTCCACCCTTCCTGTTCGAAGGCGAGATTGCCCCGATCGAAACCTGGTCGAAGCGGACCGCCGAACGGGAAGCTCGAGGGGGGAAAGGCGACATTCTCGAAGGCATCGGTGGATCCCCTGGGCGGGTCGTCGGCATCGCCCGCATCGTCATGGACACGTCCAACCCGGACATTCTCAATCCCGGCGACATTCTCGTCGCGCCAATCACCGACCCGTCATGGACGCCACTCTTCCTCGCCGCCGCGGGCGTCATCGTGGATGTCGGCGCGGTCATGAGCCATTCCGTGATCGTATCCCGCGACCTCGGGATCCCTTGCGCCGTCTCGGTGACCGACGCAACGAGGATCATCGCGGACGGCGCCCTGATCGAACTCGACGGCGACACAGGCGCTGTAACGATTCTTGATGTCTCGCCGCAGCTTTCGGCGACGGCGGCTTAGGTCGGAGCCGATGCACGTACTTTCGGCGGAGGGCGGTCAGGGCGATTGAGCCCGGCCGTCGCAATTCGAAACGAAGAAAGGTTTGCGGGAATGGACATTAAAGGCGCGGCGACGATCGTCACGGGGGGCGCATCGGGGCTTGGTGGCGCAACCGCGGAACGCCTCGCGACGGCGCGCGCGAAGGTCGCGATCTTCGACCTCAACGCGGAACTCGGCGAAGCCCGTGCAAAGGCGATAGGAGGGGCGTTCTTCAAGGTCGACGTGACGAGCGAGGACGAGGTCGCGGCGGCGCTCGGCAAGGCCGAGCGCTTGCACGGCAAGGCACGCATTCTCGTCAATTGCGCCGGCATCGGCCCGCCCGCCAAGGTGATCGGCCGCGACGGTGCAGCCATTCCACTGAAGGACTTCGCCAAAATCGTCAATGCAAACCTGTTAGGCTCCTTCAATGTCCTGTCCAAATTCGCCGCTCGACTGCACACGGCGCCGATGGACGGCGAAGAGCGCGGAGTGATCGTCAACACCGCCAGCGTTGCGGCCTTCGACGGCCAGATCGGCCAGGCGGCCTATTCGGCCTCGAAAGGGGGCATCGTCGGAATGACGCTGCCGATCGCCCGAGAATTCGCCCGCCATGGGATTCGCGTCATGACGATTGCGCCCGGCATTTTTCTGACGCCGCTCTTGATGACCCTGCCGCAGGAAGCTCAGGACTCGCTCGGCAAGCAGGTTCCTTTCCCGAGCCGCCTCGGGCGCCCAGCAGAATTTGCGCTTCTCGTCGAATCGATCGTCATCAACCCGATGCTCAACGGTGAAGTGATCCGCCTCGACGGCGCCATCCGAATGGCGCCGAAATGAGCGGCGTCGGATCGGTTTGGACGCGGCAGATCGCCGAGTGCGTCGAACGTTTTATTCGCGACGTGTTCGTTCCTTATGAGGTGCTGGCCTTCCGCATCCACGACGGGTCGTCCGAGGTCCACAGATGGTCGCTTCCGAACAAGATCAGGCGGGACAGGAAAGCGGCCCATTCATGAGCGCTCTCGACGAATCCGCCAATACGGGCGTCGCGGAAGTCCCGGAAACCCATCGGCTTGACGAAGCCTCGCTCGCGCGCTGGATGGAGAGACATGTCGAAGGCTTTCGCGGTCCGCTTTCTGTGTCCAAATTCAAGGGCGGGCAGTCCAACCCGACCTATCGGCTCGAGGCGGCGAGCGGAGCCTATGTGCTGAGACGCAAGCCGCCGGGATCGGTTCTGGCCGGGGCTCATGCGGTGGACCGCGAGGCGCGCGTCCAGAACGCGCTTGCCGGGGCCGGATTTCCCATTGCGCGGATCTTCGGCTTCTGCGACGACGCCGGCGTGATCGGCGGGCCGTTCTATGTGATGGAGCTGGTCGAGGGGCGCATCTTCTGGGATGCGACCTTCCCCACCGTGAGCCGCGACGAGCGCCCCGCCTATTTCGCGGCGATGAACGGGACCATCGCGGCGCTGCATCGCATCGATCCGGCGAGCGTCGGCCTCGCGGACTATGGCAAGCCCGGAAACTACTTTGCGCGACAGACCAGCCGCTGGTCGCGCCAATATCTCGACGATCCCGAAGCCGGACGCGATGCGAACATGGACCGGCTTGTGGCCGAGCTTCCCGGGCGCTTCCCCGACGACGACGAGAGCGCCATTGTCCACGGCGATTTTCGCTGCGACAATATGATCTTCCATCCGACCGAGCCGCGCATCCTCGCGGTGCTCGACTGGGAGCTCTCGACGCTCGGTCATCCGCTCGCCGATTTCGCCTATCACGCATTGATGTATCGCATGCCGTCGCATATCGTTGCGGGGTTGGCGGGCGCGGACCTTTTCGCACTCAACATCCCAAGCGAATCCGATTATGTCGCCGCCTATTGTAACGCCACCGGACGTAACGGTATCGCGGACTGGCGTTTCTATGTCGCCTTTAATTTCTTTCGACTCGCTGCGATCTTGCACGGCATCGCGGGGCGCGCGAAACGGGGCTCTGCATCGTCGGCTCACGCTCGGGAGCGCGCCAAGAGCTTCCCGCAACTCGCCGAACTTGGCGTCCGCGCCCTGGAGGACGCGTCATGACAGATAGAGTCTCCCTCGTGATCGAGAAGGGAATCGCAACCCTTACGCTCGACCGCCCCGAGCAGGGCAACACGATCGATCTGCCAATGGCGCGCGCGCTGCTGGAAGCGGCGCTGCGCTGCGACGAAGACGACGCCATTCGCTGCGTCGCGATCACAGGCCGCGGCAAGCTCTTCTGTGGCGGCGGCGACATCGAGAGCTTCGCTCAAGCCGGAGACTCCATCGGATCTTTCTTGAGCGAATTGGCGGCAGCGCTGCATATGGCGCTCTCGCGCCTGCTACGGATGAGAAAGCCTCTCGTCACGCTCATCAACGGTGCGGCGGCCGGCGCGGGCATGAGTCTCGCGATTGCAGGCGACATCGCGATCGCCGCGCGCTCGGCCAATTTCACCGCCGCCTATGGCGCGTTGGGACTAAGTCCCGATGGCGGCATGAGCTGGCGCCTGCCGAGGCTGGTGGGACTGAGGCTTGCGCAGGACATCATCCTCACGAACCGCCGCGTGACAAGCGAGGAAGCCGCTGCGATAGGTCTCGTCAGCCGAGTGGTCGATGACGAGGCGCTCGCCGAAGCGGGCGCGAAGGTCGCCGCGGAACTCGCGGCGGCGCCGACCGCAGCACTTGGGGCGGCGCGCAACCTGCTGCTCGACAGTTTTGAAACGCCGCTCGAGGCCCAGCTTGAGCGTGAGGCCCGCAGCATCGCGTCGCTCGGCTGTTCGGCCGAGACGCGCGCCAGCGTCGCCGCCTTCCTCGCGCGCCGCAACACAAGGAACTGAAAGGAGACGGAGCATGGCCGAAGCTTATATCGTAGAGGCGGTGCGCACCGCTGGAGGCCGGCGCAACGGCAAGCTCGCGGGATGGCATCCGGCCGACATGGCCGCCGAGACATTAAACGCGCTCGTCGACCGCTCGGGAATTGACCCGGTCTCGATCGACGACGTTATCCTCGGCTGTGTTACGCAGGCCGGCGAGCAGGCCTTCGCTTTCGGACGCAACGCGGTGCTCGCGTCGAAGCTGCCCGATAGTGTTCCGGCCGTCACTATCGACCGGCAGTGCGGCAGCTCCCAGCAGGCAGTGCAGTTTGCAGCACAGGCGGTGATGTCTGGCACGCAGGACATCGTCATCGCGGCGGGCGCCGAAAGCATGACCCGCGCGCCGATGTTCTCCAACATCGCCCTGCACCAGAAGGCTGGCATTGGCGTCGGCCCAATCAGCGACCGGATCAAGCGTCGCTACGGCGTCGAGTCCTTCAGCCAGTTCGAAGGTGCCGAGATGATGGCGAAGAAATACGGCTTCGACCGCGAGACGCTCGATCGCTTCGCACTCGAAAGCCACAGGCGCGCGGCAGCGGCGACGAAGTCGGGTGCTTTCGCGGACGAGATCGTCCCACTCGCGGTCGAAGGCGGAGCGCACACGACGGACGAGGGCATCCGTTATGACGCTTCGCTCGAATCCATTGCCGCCGTGAAGCTGCTCAGGGAGGGCGGCGTCATCAGCGCCGCGAATGCGAGCCAGATCTGCGACGGCGCCTCCGCCGCCCTCGTCGTCAGCGAGAAGGCTCTGAAAGAGCACAAGCTCAAGCCGATTGCGCGCATCGTCGAGTTCGCGGTTACGGCAGGCGATCCGGTCATCATGCTGGAGGAGCCAATCAACGCCACCCGCAGGGCTCTGGCCAAAGCGGGTATGAGCATCGACAAGATCGACCTCTATGAAGTCAACGAGGCGTTCGCCCCTGTGCCGCTCGCCTGGCTTCAGGCAATCGGGGCCGATCCCGCTAAGCTCAACGTCAACGGCGGCGCGATCGCGCTCGGCCACCCACTCGGAGCCTCGGGCGCCAAGCTGATGGCGACATTGATCCACGCGCTCAAAGCCCGCGGCAAGCGCTACGGCCTCCAGACGATGTGCGAGGGCGGGGGCGTTGCCAATGTCGCGATCGTCGAGGCGCTCTGATTGCATTTGGCGCCGCTTCGCCAGCCGCATGAGGGTTCGGCAACCTGTGATGCATGGCGGGATGATGCGGGTCGGACGCGCGGAGCTCGCGAGCGCGGTCTCGATTCCGCTATATGCGAGCCTCGCTTGGCCCAATATTGGTTTACAATTTGAGCGTAACCCACTGGTTTGAATTCCAATTGAAAACTTGAATTCAACTCCAGAGAAATCGGTTTTCAAGTCGAGGGAGCGATCCGCATTCGCGCTATGTGCGGTTATGGAATAATGCTTGAGGGCATCCGATCAAAACCGGTGTCGACGTGGCCAAGCTCGTCGCAGCCACCAACGCGATCAGAACCTGGTTGGTCGCTTCCCGTCGGCCGGATCGCCGCAGGCTGAATGCAAAAATGAAGGCACGCTGACCGGTCCGCCAGCGTACCCCTTAATCTCATTGCCTACTGGAGGCCGCCGCGCCCTAGGACCGAGAGCATAGCTGCTTAAGGGCTGCGACCGGATCCCTTCTTCTCCAGGCGGTTCGCTGCTTCTGGCCCATCGCGTCATTTCGCTGCGATGAGGTGACTTGTCGGCTTCCGGCGGCATTGCGGACGTGGCCGGACTTGCTGCTGGCTCGACCCAGTCGCGAATGACCCGAAGCGGTCGCGGTAGCACGAACATTCCCGCTACGACACTCTCATTCAATATGGTGGCAAGTTTTCGCGGCACAGTCGGGTCGGGTGCGTATATTGAGGTGGTGACGGAATCCGACGAACGGCTGGCATGAACGAGAAAGACCTGCCGAGAGGAAGGGCCATGCGACACCTCGTTCAGTCCCGCTCCGAGCCGCAAGATCGGGTGACCGAACTCGTCGAGCAACAGACGGCCATCTCGGAAGTGCTGCGCGCCATTGCGAGTTCGCCGCACGACTTGCAGCCCATCTTCGACGCGATCCTCGACAGCGCCACACGTCTCTGTCGAGCAGACACGGGCACCTTACGTCTCTCCGAAGAAAGCGGCCTTCGTCTCGTGGCGGTGCGAGGGGACCCCGTTTTGGTTAGTCGGGTGTGGTCATCAGTGCCAGTGCTCGCAGAGAAGGGGGGGGGCTTCTGGGTCGATTAGCCGCAAGCAGGTTACCCACCCACATCCCCGACTATAGAGCACTTGAAGGCGATCATCGGGATGATGTTTGGAACACAGTGGTGGTGAACGCAGGTTTTCGAACGGGCCTGGTTGTGCCGTTGCTCAAAGACAATGAGATAGTCGGGCTAATCACTCTGGGCCGCAAGCAGGTGCAGCCGTTCACCGACAAGCAGATTTGCTTATTCATGGACTTCGCTGCGCAAGCCACCATTGCCTTGGAGAGCACCCGGCTCGAGCGGCAATGTCACGAGGCGCAGATGGCGCTGGCGCATGCCAACCGCGTCGCTACCATGGGTCAGCTCACCGCCTCGATTGCTCATGAAATCAAGCAGCCCATTGGGGCGGCACGTAACAACGCGCGTGCGGCTCTGAATTATTTAGACAAAAGCCTAGCCGATGTGGCGGAGGTGAGGGAGGCGCTCACCTGCATTGTGGACGACGCCGATCGAGCCAGCGGCGTCGTCGACCGGATTGGGTCTCTCATCAAAAAAGCGCCAGCCCGGAAGGAGGTCATCGACCTCAATGCGGCGATCCTGGAGGCGATAGCCCTAACCCGCAGCGAAGCGGTCAAGGGCGGCGTCACGGTGGGCGCGCAACTGGCGAGCGAGTTGCCACGCATTCGATGCGATCGGGTGCAACTGCAACAAGTGATGTTGAACTTGATCGTCAATGCCATCCAATCGATGAGTGGCGTTGAGGGCGGCAACCGCGAATTACATATCAGCACCGTGAGTGTCGAGCCGGAGGGCGTGTGCGTCGCAGTGCGGGATACTGGCCACGGGCTACGCCCGGAGAGCCTGCCGCGCCTCTTTGAACCCTTCTACACGACGAAGCCCGACGGCATGGGCATGGGCCTCTCGATCTGCCGCTCGATTATCGAAGCCCATCGTGGGCGGCTGTGGGCGACCGGGTGCGAGCCGCGGGGTGCTCTCTTTCAGTTTACTATCCCCGCTGACTGAACCGTCATCCGTAATCGATGTCGCTTCTGGTCCATCGCGTCATTTTGCTGCAAAGCAGCGCTTCGGTCGCTTTCGGAGGGAAGCGGACATAAATGGCAGGCAGGACCGGTTAGCACGGTAGCAAATGACCCATCAGCGACATTTATACTGCGCTGCACGTTTCAATGACCACGCTGGTAGCTGCTATACTGAAATTAAAGCCTTGGCCGTAGGGGAACCTCATGAGGCGTCGGAGTGCATCGCCCTGATCGGAAGTGCGGCAGCGCTGCCCGTCGCTCCGGGTGCCCGTCGCGCGAGCGCAGGCGGCCGGACGCCATCTACAGACTTCGCGTTGGTGCGGTTGGCGCCTGAGCCTTTGTCGCTCCAACGGCAGGTCGAGAAATGTGTACCCCGCTCTCGTTGCTTCCGGTCAACTCCGCAAGGGCTACGTTTCTGATTGTGCCGCGCTCTATGGCAGCTGAATTGGAGGCAAAACTGCGAAAACCAGCATCGCAATAGCGAGGATCGCCACAACGTAACCGAGCGAGGTATTGAGCGCCGCAAACGAATCGTGGGGAGGTTCGGTCCTGTTCGACCCGAAGCGATTATGAGGCCCAGTCCGAGCGCCGGGCGTAGGCAAACTTGTTTGCGATCGCATTGCCGCTCTCCGTGTGAAAAAGATGTACAACAAATAGGTGTCGATCAAAATTGTGACGGCCAGGATGACATAGGCCCATGGGCTTTCCATCAAATTCAGCTCGATCAATACCCGGGAGAAACCGAAACCCACAACCCACGCATCAAAGCTCATGCATATCCGACGAAATGTCTCGGCATCCAGATGTCGGATGACATAGGCGCCGAGCGGTACTCCAACCGCAACGCAGGGAACAAACACCCACAAAAGATCTCCGCTCTCGGCCGTAAACAGGCCGAGCTGGTAATAGACGATGGCGGTGACGCTCGACTCGGCTACGCGAACCAACGCGAGACCGGCGCGAAACTCGGTTTTGACCAGACCTTGGTTGTTGAACAGGATCGCCAACGGCGGTCCGGAGATGGTGGTGACTGAATACAGGATGCCGAGCGCAGCTCCAAAGGGAAGACCGACTAGCCAGGTCGACCGAATTGGTTTCCGCCAACCGGCTGCCTGGACCAGGATGAGCGGCAGAATGAGTATGTAGGTCCCGAGTTTGATCCAGCCTGGCTGAAGCGAAGTAAGAACCAAGGCTCCGATTCCAATGCCGGGCAGGAGTCCGGTGACGATTGGAAACACCCTTTTCCATACAGCCGCAACGCCCTCCAGATTGATGAATAGAACGTAGCAGTTGAGGACAACCTCGACCAAGACGACGGCGGGATTCAGGATGCGATTTGTATAGAAAACGAGAGCCATCGGCACGGTGAGCGAGGAAAAGCCATAGCCGAGAGCGCCATTTATGATGGCGGCAAACAAAGCGATTCCGGCGAGAACAATCACCGCAGTCTCAAGTGGAGGCATCGTAGGCTTCTCGGATTGTCGGCAAAGGTCGCCCACGGCGCGGCCGACCTATATCCTACCACTTCCGCGGTCTATTTGCAGGTCGGAACCCTACCAGTGCTTTTAAAAAAACATTAGGCGTATGCCGGATCACCGCACCAGAAATCGCCTCGTTTCGTCATGCACTTCTATACCTCTAACGTTGCACCTTCATCCGGCCAGTCTCTGAACTGCTTCGGAGACCTCGTCGCATGAAAAAGTCCCCTGCGAGCGCTCCGCTAATGGCCCCGAAGCTTCCGATTCGCGATATCAGCTATTCGGTCGCTGATTGGGGGTACACAGGAACGAGCAAAGCTCACCATGAGCCCTAGTGCCAGTGAGGTCAGATTATTTCGCGAGAAAACAGTTCTTCCGGCTGCACCGGATTGAGCATTCCGTTATTGCCTGAAAGCAGATCGCGAAGGGCTTTGACCCCGATTTGACAGAATTTTTCGTACCTATCTCTACTTCATCAAGCCAATCCAGATTCGGGGGATCTCGATGCGTAGAAAATTTGGGCGTCACATCATTTCAGCGAGAGCGCGCGCTTCGACAAGCCATGGTCGATCCATTCTGCTTGCTTCGACCAGCATCTTCATCGTGAGCGCAACGGGAGCAGCGGCGGAGGATACCGCGGCACTTCAGAGGCTGGAGGCAAAGATCCAGCAACTCGAAGAGCGGCACGAAAACGAGATCAAGGCCCTGCAAGCCGAGATCCGGCGGCTGCGCCGACAAAAGCCGGAAACGGTGGCCGCAGCGCCGTCGCCCCCGGTCGAGCAGCCGCGATCTTCCACCGCGCCGTCAGGTGTTCCAAGCCCGGCCTTGCCGGCCAAGGTGCTCATGACCTACGACCGCGGCTACCACTTTGGTTTCTCCGATGCGACCGGCGACAATACCGTCGAACTCTTTGGCCGCCTCCAGGTAGACACAGGGGGATACACCAATTACACCCCTGCGCCGATGACGCTGGACCGCAAGGGTCTTTCGGATGGCATCGATCTGCGCCGCGCGCGTCTCGGCGTCATCGGAACATTCATGACCGACTGGCACTACGCCTTTGTCTACGACTTCGGCAGTTCATCGGACAGCAGCAACGCCAACAACGCGCTCGCCAGCGCGAACTCAAGCACCAGTCCGACGACGAGCAACACTTTCCTGTCAGGAGTCGAAAATGCATTCCTGACCTACAATGGCTTCTACAAGCGCGACAACCTGTTTCCCACAGCATTCGATTTCGGCATCATGGACGTGCCGTGGACGCTCGAAGAAGCGATGAGCTCGAACGATCTGATGTTTTTGGAGCGTTCGACCGCGCAAGTGATCGCAACAAGCTTTGGCGGCGGCGACTTCCGATCGGCGCTCGATGTGCGCTCCAACAATGATCGCTACTGGCTGGGCGCGTTCCTGACCGGCCCCAATTCGGGCGCCCTGCACACCGCTGGTGCCTCCTGCAACACCGGCGCGGTTGCCGTAACGCCGGGAACACCTTGCGTCACCAGCGCGCAAATGACCGGGTTGGGGCCGCAATTGGCGTTTCTGGCGCGCGGCGCTTATCAGCTGGTGCAGGAGAAGGATGCGACATTCCATCTCGGGTTCAACTACGCCAACCTGTTTGCGCCGCGAGTCGGCCCTAACCTGGCCGCCGTCCTGCTTGCCGATCGCCCGGAACTTCGTGTGGATCCGACCTCCTTCCTCGCCACCGGCAATATTCCGGCCAGCGGCGGGCAGGTTTACGGCGTCGAAGTCGCAGGATCGTACCAGAACCTCTTCGCCCAAGGCGAGTACTACCATTATGTCGTGGACACGCGCGCGAGAGTACCGACAGTGCCGGGCAATTTGCAGGGCGGCATTCCGGGTCCCGCGCTCAATTTCGACGGCGGCTACGCCCAGGCAAGCTACAGCATCGGCGGCACCAGGCATTACGATCCAACCCGCGGCGCCTATACCGGCGTCATTCCGGAAAACCCCATGATGCCGGCAAGCGGCGGCTGGGGTGCGCTCGAATTTGCCGGGCGCTTCAGTTTCGTCAATCTCAACAGCCCCTATCTGACGACGGCAACGCTCGGACCCGCATTCTCAGCGCCCGGTGTCTTCACAGGCGGCACCACAACTTACGGCGGCGGCAAGCAAACGGCCTACGGCGTCGGCCTCAACTGGTATCCCAATTACAACATGAAATTCATGCTCGATTACGAGCATGTCGTTGTCGACAATCCACAGTTCTTCGGCGGGCCGAACTATCGCGGCGCCACGATCGACTGGGTCGCGGCGAGATCGCAGATCGTTTTTTGAGCGTCGCTTGAGGTCGCTTTTCAGGCCGTTCGACTAGGCGCCGAATTTCCGGCTCTGGTTGTCTAGGCGTCGCGCCTTGGTTCGAAAATATGTCGGGTTTTGGCCCTTCGCGTCATTTCGCTGCAAAGCAGCGCTTCGGTCGCTTTCGGAGGGAAGCCGACGTCAAATGGCAGGTGGGCCGGCTGGCTGAGACGCGAATGACCCACAACGGACCTAATCGTGAGACGCTTAAGCCGGTTGGAAGCATCGGTCCCATTTCGTAGTTCGCGAATTGCCGGTTTTATGCCGCCAAGGTGAAGGCCGCTTGTGGCGAACGTGTTTCCGGAGCGAGTAAAATGGGCGACGCAACCTCGCAGACTATCTATTTCTATGATCGACATCCAATTTCATGTGACATCATCCTCGCGAAGTTACGGGCAAGCCGCGGGCACCTTGAGGGTTTGCGTCCCAATGAGTTGTTTGCTCATGACCAGGATCACTATGGCGGCCTAGCAGCAACAGATGAATTGGCCCGTGGGGCGCAGATCGGGAATGGATCGCGCGTTGCCGATCTCTGCGCGGGGCTTGGTGGCACGGTGCGATACCTCGCGCACAGATATGGTGCCAACGTCATTGGTATTGAACTGACCCCGTCGCGCGTTGCCGGTGCACAGGAATTGACGAAGCGCGTTGGACTTCAGGAAACCGCTCGAATCATCGAGGGCAACGTAATGGACGTTCCGCTTGACGGCGAGACTATGGACGCAGTCGTCAGCCAAGAGGCGTTTTGTCATGTTCCCGACCCCAAGAAAGCCATCGCTGAAGCATTTCGAATTCTCAAAAAAGGCGGCAGGTTAGCCTTCACAGATTGGATTGCTAACGAGCCGCTTACCACCGATGATGCTCAGTTGATGTGGGATGGTATGGCTATCCAACCTCTGCGCTCTATCCCGGATTACCGCCGTTTGGTCGAGGCCAACGGTCTAACGGTGCTTACGGAAACCGATTTAACCGATGAATGGGGGCCAATCCTCAAGGAACGGCTGGCGATGTACCAGCTGCTGCGGGAAGAAGCTCGACAAGCTGGAACCCCGATGGGGCACGACGCATTTCACAAATCCTACGTTCGGTTTGTCGAACTTATTCAACAACGCAAGCTGGGCGGCATCCGAATCGTCGCTTTGAAATAACGTTGGCGTCGCTGCCCAGTTGCTGCGCGCGGCTGGCTTCAAGGTCGACGTTCCTGCGCTTCGTCGGCTGGGATGGGTTTGTGACTTCGCAGGAGCGAAGCATCGTCCATTGCCGATCTCAAGTCGCCCATCGCCTACGCTCATCCGGATCAGATCTGGCGATGCTCTCCTCGCGAGAGGTCTTGATATCACGTGACTTTGACCCGAACGATCCCGTTCAGCTCGCGCGCTCACGCGCGCTGCGGTACTGAGCCCGCGTCTGGGTGACGAGGTCGTCGATGGAGAGAATACCCGTGACGCTCGAGGTTGAGTGGCCGGCACTCCAGATGTCGCGCCAACGCTTGGAGCGAGTTTCCCGCACCCCGATATCGATGTCTTTGCCGATCTCGATGGCGCCGCGCGGCGTTAGGTTGTCGGGATCAAGGCCGGCGGCCACGATCGACGGCCGCAGCATGTTGGTCTGCAATCCCGTGAACGCGGTCGTCAGCAGGATATCGTCCGCGCTGCAGTCGACCAGCATCTGCTTATAGCGCTCGTCGGCCATGCTCTCGCGCGTGGCAATGAACTTGGTGCCCATATAGGCGAGATCGCAGCCGAGCACTTGCGCCGCACGCAGCGCGATGCCGTCGCTGATGCCGCCGGCAAGCACGATCACGCCATCGAAAAACACGCGCACTGCGCGGACAAAGGCAAAGGGATTGAGCCAACCGGTCTGGCCCCCTGCCCCCGCCGTCAACAAGACCAGTCCGTCGGCGCCGGCTCCTGCCGCACGCTCAGCGTGGCGAACGGAAGCGACGTCGGCGAGCACCAGCGCACCGATGTCATGCAGGGCCGGAAGCACCGGTGCGGGCGAGCCAACCGACGTGATGACCATTTCCGGCCTGTGCTTCAACAGGACCTGCAGGTCTTGTTGCAACCGTGCATTGGAGCGGTGCACGATCAGGTTCGGGCAGATCGGTGCGTGGCGCTGTCCGGTCCCGCCTTCATGGCGACGCAGGCGCTCGTTGATGGTGGTGAGCCAGTCCTCGAGCTCTTCCGGGCTACGGCAATTCACGGTCGGAAACGCGCCGATCACGCCATTGCGGCAGGCCGCCACGACCAGCTCGATACCGGAGACGAGGAACATGGGCGCCGCGATCAGGGGCAAACTTACGCGGTCCTGAAAACGAGCGAGCTGTTCGGACGAGTTCACGCTTTCCTCCACCGCAGCGCTTCAGCAGTCGCGCGCCTCAAGCTCGTTTGTGTTAGCGTTGCCGCCAACATTGGCACGCCGAGAAGCTAATGGCAAAAGGAGGAAACATGTCGCTCTACGCCTTCCCCACTGCCTGCGCACAGACTCTGCGGGCGCTGTCGCGTTACCCCTCGCGGACTGCCTTCAGTTGGCCCGGCGGATCGCTTAGCTATAAGGGCACCATCGACCTGATCGGGCGGATGCAGGCCGTGTTCATGCAGCTTGCGCTTGCGCCAGGATCGCGCGTTGCGTTTCTCACCGCCAATCGAGCCGACACTTGGTGCGCCGGCGTTGCCGCCCAGCTCACCCGGTTGGGCATTACCTGGCTGCATCCGCTTGGCTCGCTGGAGGATCAGCTGTTCCAGCTCGAGGACTCCGAAGCGGTGATGCTGGTGGTCGATGCTGTGGCCTTCCACGACCGCGGCGGCGATCTCGCCGCGAAAGCGGTAGGATTAAGGGCGGTGTTCACCATGGGTTGCGCCGACTACGGCACCGACCTGTTGCAGGCTGTCGAGGCCGGCAGCCACGCCACGGCGCGTTGCCTCGCCCACCCCGACGATATTGCCAGTCTCAACTACACCGGCGGTACGACGGGGAAATCGAAGGGCGCGCTCCGCTACCATCGCGAATATGGCGGCTTCGCCGCCGCGATCCTGGCTGACTTCGAGATCCCGGAAGGGGCACGTTACCTGGCGGTAGCCCCGATCAGCCACGTTGCCGGCACCAAGGTGCTGCCGACCTTGATGCGCGGCGGTACGGTGCACATGCTTAAGGGCTTTGATCCCGAAGCCGTGCTGCAGACGATCGAGCGCGAACGGATCAACTTCACCCTGTTCGTGCCGACGATGATCTACTTGCTGCTCGATCATCCGGCGCTCGATAAAACCGATCTTTCTTCACTTGAGCTGTTGCTTTACGGCGCTTCCGCGATGTCACCGAGCCGGCTGGTCGATGGTATCGAGCGGATCGGGCCGGTTTTCGCGCAGCTTTACGGCCAGACCGAATGCTATCCGGTCTCGGTGCTGCGCAAGGCGGACCACGACCCGAAGACGCCCGAATTGTTTCTGTCCTGCGGTTTCCCGATCGCATCCTGTGAGGTCAAGATCTTCGACAATGACGATCAGGAGATGAAGGCAGGCGAAGCCGGCGAGATCTGCGTCCGCGCTCCGCACGTCATGGCCGAATACTGGAAGCGACCGGACACCACGGCTGAGACGCTGAAGGATGGCTGGCTGCACACCGGCGATATCGCCCGGATCGATGAACGCGGCTACATGTTCATCCTGGACCGCAAGAAGGACATGATCGTCTCGGGCGGCTTCAACATCTTTCCACGCGAGGTCGAAGACGTGCTCTCGCAGCACGCGGATGTGGCGATGGTCGCGGTCGTTGGCGTGCCCGAGGACAAATGGGGCGAGGCGGTCACCGCCGTGGTCGTGCCGCGCGAAGGCGCTCAGCCCAAGCCGGACGAGCTGATCGCTATGGTCAAGGCGAAAAAGGGCTCGGCGCACGCGCCGAAGCAGGTGCAATTCGTCACGGAGTTGCCGATGACCGGCGTTGGCAAAGTCGATAAGAAAATACTGCGCGCAAGGTTCTGGGCCGGCCGCGACCGCATGGTCGGGTAACGCGCTCAGCGTTTTTTCGTACACAATGCTCTGAATGGCGCGCCGTCGCAACGCCGCGCCCTGTAGAGCCGATCCTGGACCGGCCGACGGCAAAGGCGCTTGGATTTTCAGTGCCGCCCACACTGATTGCCCGCGCCGATGGGGTGATCGAATAACGACGTTTCCCCGCGGTGCATGAGTGCCCCCGCAGCTGAACCGTTCAGCGACAATCGCGATGGCGGCCTTCGGAGGAAGACCGGTCGTGGCCTGGAAGAAGGTCTTCGTGACGTGACCTGCTGTCATTAGCGGGTGCATCCTGGTAGGCGCGACAAGGTGAAACCCTCGAACCATCGCGCGTTCGTTTGATTTGGCGAGAGTTTGACCTTGTTACCTTTGACGGCCTTACGCAGCCGCTGCCGTGTCCCACCGCGACCCAGCAAAGTATCCTTCGAGCTCGGTCCTCGCGAGACGCTCATACTCAAATGCTTGCGCCATGAGCGACCATTTTTGATCAGGACGGAATGCTGCAGTCTGCCGATATAACGAAGCGATGGTGCGGTACCGGCGCACGTTTTCCAAAACAGCCTTCCCACTCATAGCGTGCCTCCATTTTCCTTTAGTCGAGCAGATGGTGCACGGACCCATTTTCGAAATCGTTAGCGAGCTTGGCAGAGAGGGCGGATGGTTTGCGAACTGTTGATGCCCTAACCCGCCCTGCTCCCGTGTTTAGATGACCCCCGCCATCCCCAAAAACATCAATGGACTTGCTGATTGTAAAAATTCTTCTCGCCCCTCTAACAGTGCCTCTAACAGTTGAGCTATGTTGACCTCATCAAGCTTGTAAGCAAGCGGCGTAACGTCAACCAGCCATCAACAAAGGGGAATTTGTGATGACGCGCATAACGATGGAAAGCAAAGCCATGGAACTTTATCGCAGGGAGGAAGGCGCCACCCAAGAAGAAGTAAGGCAAGCGACGGGTTGCGCAGTAGCTCGCCGGAATGTTTGGCGTGAGTATCCCGGTCCCAAACGGAACGTCCGAGAGAAGAACAGCGCGGGTTACTGGGTAATGCGCTACTTCGTAGAGTAAGGGCCACACCGCCGGCACCGTCGGGCGATGGCCTCGGCCGATAAGGTGCCAGCAATTCTCAACACGCCGATAAATGATGCAGTTTGGCGAGGCCACGCGCTTCGCCGCGGATGTACCAGTCCGGCCGGCGATTATCATAGGAAGTTCATTGAGGATCGCGGCTTCGTACCTCCGAGTGTGCTAAAGATTGCGTCTTAAGCAAGCGTATTCCTGCCACGACCGCGCCTGCACCCCGGAGATGAAGCGATATGGCTGTATCTGCACCGCGGTCCGTCACGGAAATCGGCAGCTATCACGCACACATCTACTACGACCCCGCCACGCGAGCGGTAGCGGAAAAGCTGCGCGAGTGGATCGGCGAACGCTTCGTCGTTCGGCTAGGCAGCTGGCATGACGCGAGGGTCGGCCCTCATGACCGGGCGATGTTTCAGGTCTCCTTTGCCAAGGAAGTCTTCTCGTCCCTGGTACCCTGGCTGATGCTCAATCATCGCGGCCTTAGCATATTGATCCACCCTAATACGACCAATCCGCGCCAGGACCATCTCGCTGACCCGCTCCGGATCGGGGAGCCCCTTCTGATCCACGGCGCGGTTCTGCCTGAACAGGGCGAGGCAGAGGAGGCTCTAGAGCCGAACACGACCCCCTATCTGCCGGCCTAGAAGGGCACGGATTGCATCGTCCTAGCGGCGAACTCTTTTGATTTTGACTGCGCGCTTCGGCGCGGGTCGTGTGCTGCGGCGTCTCGGCGCCGACTGCGCGTCGTGGATCGGCTCAGGGTGCGTGCTGACCGGCTGGGGTTGCGTGTTGCGAACGGCCTCGGCCAGCATCTGAAAAAGCTCAGCCTTGCTTATCGCTCATAGATCGCCTCGCGTGAACGCTGAAACGACGGTAGCGCAGCAACGGCGCCAGGAGACCCGCTGATTCAGCTTACTGATTAGGGTTAATGTCGGTGGTCGTTACGGGGACGGCGGTCCTTTGTGCCCCGGCGCCGAATTTTCAAACTGACTCGAAACGTTTTTGGGATTGCCCTATTCCCAAATCGGACTAGCCTGCTGAGCAGAGTTTATGGGAGGCGCGCACATGAACTCCACCCTCAGGATCCAGAGGTCAGAACCAACGACTTTGATCGAAAAAATCAAGGCCGAGATCAAGAAGCGTTCTGAGGCGAAGGCCAAGCGGATGCTGCTTAAACGGCCCAGAAAGCTGACGAAACGCTGCGGCTAGCTCGCCCAGTGCGGAGTCGTATCGGCCTCGAGGAAGGTCACCCACTTGCACTCGAGTATAGGTCTATGCCGCTCTGGGCGATGTCAGTTACCCACACTCAATCATGCGCTGGCTTTTTCCGTCATCGTTAACAAGCGTGTTCCGTGCGAACTGACGGAGCGTCACGAACATAACCGCGAAATTGTTCTTCCTAGTAGTCGCGTGTAATCGTGGGCAACCAATTGAAACACACCGTCCGGTACACCGAGCTATTGCTGGATCAGTTCAAGGATTTTTGGAGATGACCATCCCTAGAGCGGAGGGAAGCCGAAAGATTTTCGATTCAGGCTCCGAAGCCTCACGATCATAAAAGCCGCATACGCACCTGGGCTGAGGCATCGGAGCAACAGAACAAACCTCATGGTTGTCCTCCTGCCCCTATGCGGATGCCGTGAATTTGGAGAGTATCCCCTCGATTACAACAGCCTGTCCGATCAAGTCATCGGCAAGGGCTGCACCGCATACAGCGAATGCGATGACTACAAGGATAAGCCGCCTGAATATGCAGATGCACCTTAAAAAATTGCGGTGGATCAATGCGCCTTTTTTGATTGAGCCTAAGAAAATAACAATTGTATCGCGAGGGAGGTCCAACATGCTTTCGCTCTCAACCCTACATCACGAAACATGCCCTCGGTGCGGCTCTGGACTGGTTAGTCTCGAGTGGGATGAGCGCGTCAATGCACGGGAAATTCAAGGCCTTTGGCGCTGCTGGAAATGTCAAAACGAATTCATCACCGTCGCGCTTTCTGACGAGAAGCCGGCTTCTGTCCCTGAGATCACAAAGCCATTCTTCACGAGTCTGTTGATGGAATGACTGTCTGCAATGGGGATTGTTCGTAAGCGGTTTTCGCGTTTCTGCTTGATTGATCCGGGTGGTATACGACGCGCGTCGCTGATCATTGCTCTGCTCTGCAGCTGCACTGCCGCCGCACGATCTGAGCCCCTACTTCCTTCGCAAGATGATCCCAACGTTTTCTCGGTAAAAATCTGCCAAGACCGAACGGTTGTGTCAGCAATCAAATCAATAGCAGATGCAATCTTAAAAACAGATGTCCTGATCGCAAAAGGATTTCAGACAGACGATATGCACTTAGACGGTGTCTATGTAGACGAACGCTTAGTGTATTGTTCGATGACGATGACGGCCAAACGCATAACTGACAACGTGCGCTACATCATTGGACTGAAGGGCCCTTCATACGTCATTATCGTTGGTGGCAATGTCGGCTCAAAGCTCTTTCCCAAGGAGGTTGTAATCAACCTGCCTCAAGACAGAAGAGAACCTTCTCATTAGCGGCATTCGGCCTTGCTGGACGCACTTTAGTAAGTCATTTCGCTTTAGCTAGTGTGCGACCCCTGAGCACGGGCTCATTTGCGAAGTATGTCAGCGCGAGTGCTGATTCGATGGAGCCCCAGCGAAAGTCGCTGGGGCTCCCGTCATCACCCCAGCTACCTGCATCTAGCGGTCGGCACCTTCTTCGGGTAGCTTGCGATGCCTCGACAGTTAAGTTCCAGCGTGCCTTTTCGTTCCGACATTGCGTTAGAATCCGTGGCGATGATCTATCGCGGATTCGAAATAGAGGCTTTTGAAATTGGACGAGGCCAGTGGCACGCCCGCTTTCGACGACGGGATCGCGCGCCTACGGTGATTGACGGGGTCGAGTTCGAATTCTTGAACATTGGGTTTGCTTGGTCATCACATGATGCTGCGATGGCAGACGCTCAGGATTTCATCGACCGCATGCAATCGCGTTCTTAGGTTCGTAACTCGGCAAAAGTGGTCTTCTGGGGCTCTAATTCAACGTAGCAGCGACTCACCGCCGGTTGGCCTCCAAGAAGTCGAGGACAGCTTCCGGTATCTCGTCGCACTCGAGAAAACGCAAGCCCAACTCGTCGGCGATATCGACTGTCACATCACGAGACCAGCCTTCAGCGGTATTGAAGGCTACGATGCGAACCGGCTTGTTGTACTCGCCCGAGAGCAGGTTGTGGATCAGGGTCTTCCGATCAGTGGCGTCTTCGTCGGTCTCGCGCCAGGCTCGCGCCGTAAACGCGGGGCCAAAATCGTCCAGCACGAGATAGGTGTCTTGCTGTGGCCCATGGGGCGCGATGGACGGCGAGGTACGCATGACGAACTCCTCGGCTAAACGACGTGAAGGAGGAGAAGGCATTTAATATTGCCAGCCCTCGGCGATGAGTATGAAGATGCGGTCCATGAAAATCCGTCAATGACTGCGTCAATTTTCCGTTCCGACGACAGTCAAAAGAAAAGCCCGGCGGTTGAAGCGCCGGGCAAGTTCGTTGGTATTGGATGCGAAGACGAAAGCATCCTTTAATACGGGCTGTCTGTTCAAAAAGTAACACTTTCAACGCCCAGGCCGCGCGCGCAGCGGTTCCGGTATCGACCTTTATCCCCCATCCCCCTGGTATAGCTCACCGGCTGCGGTCAGTTACCGGCAGGTATCGATTGCCCGGGCACAAGGTTGTGCCGATGATGCGGCGGAAACCGGCGTCGTCGTCGTTAATGTGGCTTCGGCAGCGAGCACCGCGGTTCTGTTGTAGAATTATGTCTCTGGCGTTTCGGCCATGGTGACCCGCGTGCTTGCGTTTCGGTTCATGAGATGCAATCCGCCACAGGCTTGGTGCCTGATTCCTTCATACTCGTTATCCGGCACGCCGTCATCATACAGGGGCTAGTTAAGGCCCGTTGCGCGCAGAACACCACCTTCTACGGCCCCCGGCGTTTGCGTAAACAGAAGCATTCGTTTCGCCTGGGCTTTGCTGGTCATGCACAATCCTCCTCCGACCATGCTCAGAACGCTGCGTCACGCTCGGCTATACGGCAACGCCGAAGTGACAGCCTGCACATTGCGCAGGAAATAGTGAGGCCCGGGTGGCTCGTGGTCCCGGACGGCAGGTATGAAATAACTCCCGAGAAAGTGCCGCAAGCACGTTGTTGTTCGGCGGCCGTTTGGATTTCCGAGTAGCTTGAACGGTCGGCCTGTGTTTCTTGCTGCGGTGCGCCTGTATCGGGCTACATCACGGTTGGTACTTTTTCACCTTTACCAGCTCGAGAAGCTGGAACTTCTTCATGTGTCGGAACGCAGCCTCATGAGTTTGCATTGTCCAATTGTTTGTGAGGCTATCATGGGTATCCTTTCGAAAATAATCGCCATTGCCACTATCCCAGCTTGGATTGGGATACATGCAAATTCTGCTGCAGCACAGACGTTTGATGAGAGATGGTCCATCATTCCGAAGGCACACGCCGAGCCGGCTCCTGAGGCACCCGGCCAAATTAAGCAGGATCCGCACACACAACCTCCGCTCGGAGAAGAGCCGACACGTGGTTCGGAAGATCGCTCAGCCCATCGATCCTTCAACCGTGTTTTTTCTGGAAAGGCCTCATACTATTCGTATTCGAGAGGAAAAACAGCGAGCGGTTCCTCATTCGACCGGAATTTGCCAACTGCAGCCCACCGCAGCTTGCCGTTCGGCACCAGAGTTCGCGTCACCGATCCTGTGACCAGCAAATCGGTAGTAGTTCGCATCACCGACCGCGGACCGAGGGTTCGCGGCCGCGTCCTTGACCTTTCGCTCGGCGCCGCGCGCAGCCTAGGGATCACGGATCGGGGCGTGGCCCAAGTTCGCGCTGAGGTGCTTTAGCTTGTGCGTGCTAAATTTCCATAGACCAGCGGGTCAACCTTACTTCACCCGCAGATTTTCCGCCGCCTCTTTGCCCCTGTTCGAGACGATGTCGAACGTGACCTTGTCGCCCTCGCGTAAGTCACTCAGTCCGGCCTTCTCGACGGCCGAGATGTGAACGAACACGTCCTTGCCCCCACCGCCGTCCGGCTGGATGAAGCCGTAACCCTTCGTCGCGTTAAACCACTTCACTGTACCAGTCGCCACGTCCGCACTCCCTTTTGAAACACAGCGAAAACTTTAGATCGGTTGCGGGGCGCACGACAAGAAGAAACACACGATCTAGTCAGGGTCTGCTAGCTGCGGGGAGGCGAAATGCGGACATGGAAGCTGACTCGGGTGAATGTTCTAGGAACAGTCTCTTGACGTACGATGTCAGTGCGGTGCGCGACGTGTAGTAGTGGCCTTCGGGCGGTTTATAATCTTCTCAAGAGTAAGCGCAGTTTGAAAGAGAGGGCTTTTTGTTGCGCTCTCATGCTGCCAATTCATGAAGGAGAACCGCTTGCTGAAGTTCGTGCGCAGCTGGTGTTAGTCGCAAGCCTTTGACGAGACCAATGCGTGTCAGCGTCAGCAGGGCGACGGCGTCGCACAACTCAGCGGAAGCACCGGCTGCCAGCATCGCAATTGCACTCTGCTCATCGTCGTTGAGATCACTCCAGGAAATGCCGTCCATCACGTACCTCCCATCGAATTGCCCGCGCGATAGTCAGGCCCGATGTCTTAACGATCTATTAAGAATGACCGCGCGGCGGTTTTGGGCTATCTGCGACGTTCGCTTTTGGTACTAAGGGAAGGCTTCGACCGGACCGGCGCGCAGAATCTGCTTTTGGGACCAAAGCAGAACTGATCATCACGCGAGTCGATGTCTGAAGATGACCCAACCGCGTCATCGGAGGTTTTTACCGAATGTGCTTAAGCCGCTACCATGGTTATAGCGTCGGGAGTGCAATGACATTCGACTTGAAATGGATCAGGGCGGCTTTGATGTACAACGTCAGTCGCCCGCTTGAACACAGCCGAACTATTTTTTGCGAAGTTCCGCGAGCGCGGTTTCGATCCGCGCCAGCATTGGGGATTGTCCAAACTCAGAAAGAATTCGCCTTGCCTCGGTAAGATGCTGAATCGCGAGGGTATGCTTCTTTTTAATCTTGTAGAGCAGGCCCAATATCATATTAGCCCAGCCCACAAAGTGCCCCTTGGGGTCAAACTGTGGATTCTTAATTACGTGTGCCACCAAGGTGCGAATACGCGCCGACGCAGTAACAATCACCGTCAAAAGAATTGGCAAATTCCTTAACAAGACTGGCAGGGGTAATTTTTCGTTTCCCGCAATAATCTGTAAGTATACTTCACACAGTATAAGTCGGTACCAATCAGCAGCCACCCGATAACCTTCGCTTTCCCGGTTAAGGATCGCGTGTTCGATGAAGTGAATTCCTTCAGACATATTTCCCTGAAGGACCTTGCAAACGCCAACAACGCTATCGGTGCCCGCTAGCTCATAGTTATTACCGTTCGCAATGCACTGACGTCGCCTCTCCTCAAGGAGCTTTGCCCCATCCTCGGTCCTGCGAAGTAGCACAAGCGCGGATCCTTTGGCGCCAATGGCAACGCCCCTGTCATGCGGTGTGATAGCGACCGTCAAACATCGCTCACTGTATTCCAGAGCCTCAGCGTAAGAGTTAGAAATGATTGCGATACAGGCCAGTATAGCAAGGCCATATCCCGTGGATCGCGGGTTATTCGACTCTCGTCCTATTCGCATAAATTCGTGAGCTGCTGCCCGCGCTTCGTTGATTCGTCCTCTATGAATTTCTGCAAATGCTACCACCACCCCGGCGCCATTTTGTATGTACGCATCGGCAGATTCGGAAGCAGTTTCGATTGCCTCTCTCTTGAGTGCCTCAAACGAATTGAGCGGCTTTGGATCAACGATCATTGAAACCCAGATCTCGCTCGCTAAAGCATACGCTTTCGACTTGCTATCTCCGAGACGGTAGGCCATTTCGAGCGTTTTTCGCTGCGCGGCAGCGGCGTCTTGATAGCGCGCGTTTTGGGCAAGCGCGATAACATAATGAGATCGGATCACGGGCACAGTTGGATCATCTCCCAGGCGGTCCATGCGTGGCAAATGTCGCTCTAGCGTATCGATCAATACTTTCCATCGGTCGCTCAAGTTCAATAGGAGTAAATATGCAACAAAAAATTCTGCAAATTCGTGGTCTGAGGCGCAGGTCGGATCTTGATCCAGGAGTGCAAGTGCAGCGGTGAGGTGGGTTGTCGCCTCATCGAGCGAATAGACGCCGAGTGCCTTACTCCCAGCCATAAACAGGTAGGCAAAGGCCTTGTCAGCCATGTTTGTATGGCCGTAATGATGCGCCAGGACCTCGGCCACTTCGGGCAATCGGTTGCCGCCGCGCCGCTCAATTTCCTTACCGATCTTCGCATGTAGCGCCGAGCGCGCCTCACTGAGTAGACTCTGATACAGAGCGTCTCGCACAAGGGCGTGCTTGAACGAATAATCGTCCGATTTGCCAACCCTATGGACCAGATCGAGCGCTTGCATTGCGGCGAGCCGAGCATCAACGTCTGTGTCGTTGACGGCGACCGCCAGCAGAAGCGGATCGAACCTTCGGCCAATAACTGAAGCTGCTTGCAAGAGCGCGCGGTCATCCGACGATAGCCGATCTACGCGAGCCGTGAGCAAACTCTGCACGCTTGCAGGCAATGCTCCCGTTACGGTGCTGTCGTTGAATTCCAACTTGCCGCTTCCTGTGCGCAGAATACCGCGTTCGGTGAGGTAGCTCACGATTTCTTCGGCGAAGAGCGGATTGCCTTCGGCTTTCTCCGTCAAATGCCGCGCCAAACCCTCAGGTAAGGCTTCGACATTCAGGCGCGCTTGGACCAAACGGCGCATGTCGCCAACTGCAAGCCGTTCGACGGACAAGCTTATTACGGCGGGTCGGTCGCGCCATGTTGCCGTGTACTCCGGGCGATGCGTCGTGACGAGCAGAAGCCGCAACTTTGTTTTGCTGTCGACGATCTTGCCAAGCAACTCTTCGGACGCACTGTCGATCCAATGCAGGTCCTCAATTATCATGATCACTGGCGAGAGCTTGCACCGCGCTTCCAGCAATTCCCGCAAAAGTTCACGAACCCGCAGACCGATCAGCACGCTGTCCAAACCGGATAGTGCACCGTCCGGAACGCTAAGGCCCAGCAGGTGAAGCAAAAGTCCAAGACTGCGGACCGATTGCAAGCCAAGGTCTGATAGCCCCGACTCTAGCTTCTGCGCAATTTCCTTCTCGGATTCCCCGGCTCTTATCCGAAACGAACCTCGCACGATTTCGATAAAAGGCAGAAACGGAGTTTGCTGTCCATCCGGCGAACAGTTTCCGGAGAGGACAAAAGCACTATCCTTTCCGATCCTTTGGCGAAACTCGTAGAGCAGCCGGGACTTGCCCATTCCCGGTTCTGCCGCAAGATCGATTACGCACAGTTCGGAGCGGGCCTTGTCGAGACCGCGCTCCAAGGCTTCCATTTCTTTTTCGCGCCCAACAAAGGTGCTAAGACCCCGACTTACTGCCGTCTCAAACCGCGTAGCTCCCTGACGGATTGCATCCAGTCGATGGACCTTCTGCCGATCCGATTTTCCCTTCACCGTGTGCTCGCCCGTGAAAGTCGCGTCTACAAGCCCTTGTACCAAGCGATATGTCGCATCGCTGATAAAGACCGAGTTTGGTTCAGCGAGCGACTGCAAACGAGCGGCAAGATTCACCGTGTCGCCAAGAACCGTAACGCCTGCGTCTGCACTGTCCCCCACTTTTCCGATGACCGCCGTCCCGGTGTTGAGCCCTATGCGTAATTGCGGGCATAGGCCATGTTTAGCTTCAAGATCTGGACCTGTTAGCTTTAGCCGTTGAAAAATATTCAGGGCCGCACGACATGCGCGAAGTGGCGCGTCCTCGAGCGCAATCGGCGCGCCAAACACCGCCATAATGCCATCGCCGGTAAAGCTTTGAACGACACCGCCTTGCTGGCGCACGGCCTCGTCCATTAGCTTCGACAGACTTCTCATAAGCGCGAAAGCGGCTTCCTCCCCCGAACGCTCCGAGAAGCTCGTGAAGCCCACCATGTCCGTGAAAAGGACTGTGACCTGCCTGCGCTCTGCCTCCATGCACTCTCCGGTTGGCTGTAAGAACCCAGAATAGCACACCTTTCAGGACGGCAGCGGGCAACGGTCACTGCGACGCAAAACTGGAGGCAAGCCAGGCGCGACGGATGTCTCAGTTTGGCAGTGAACCGACCAGTCGAGCCGGTCCAGCGATCTCCGTTGATTGGGGCAGACCGGAAGTGATTTGCCGACCGTCAAAATGACGCGTTTGATCCATCTTGGACATCGGGCACATGTTTTTCTAACCGAGTTATCCTTGGCTCTGGCGGGACGCCGGCGGCCATTATTTGATAGTTTGGCCAGCAACAAGCGGGCCCCGGGGTCTCCGATGGAAGAACGGCGTGTCGAGCGGCGACTGGCGGCGGTGCTGGCGGCGGATGTCGCTGGCTATAGCCGTTTGATGGGCTGCGACGAAGAAGGCACGCTTGGGCAGCTTAAGATGTTCCGGAAGATCCTTGTCGATCCTAAAATCGCCACGCACCGAGGACGCATCGTCAAGACCACCGGGGACGGCATGCTGGTGGAGTTCGCCAGCGCAGTAGATGCAGCGCGATGTGCGGTTGATGTTCAGAAGAGCATGGCCGAGCAAAACATAGAGGTGCCGAAGGACAAACGGATTGAGTTCCGGATCGGCATTCATGTCGGTGACATCATCATCGACGACAACGATATTTTTGGCGATGGCGTCAACATCGCCGCTCGGCTCGAAGGCATCGCAGAGCCGGGCGGTATCTGCATCTCCGACGATGCACACCGACAAATCCGCAGCAAGCTCAACGTCAGCTATGATGATCTGGGTCCTCGGGCATTAAAAAACATCGCTGAGCCTATGCGTACGTGGCGACTGCGGCTAGGCGGCGAGGCCGCTTTGATTATTCCACCAGGCCCCACTTCCCAACCACTTCTCGCTCTTCCCAACAAACCTTCAATCGCAGTCCTGCCGTTCCAGAACATGAGCGGTGATCCCGAGCAGGAGTATTTTGCTGATGGCATTGTGGAGGACATCATAACTGCCCTATCACAGTTCAAGTCGTTGTTCGTTATCGCGCGCAATTCGAGCTTCACCTACAAAGGTCGCGCCGTTGACATAAAACAGGTGGGCCGAGAACTGGGTGTTCGATATGTCCTAGAAGGTAGCGTGCGCAAGAGCGGTCGTCGATTGCGAATCACAGCCCAGCTTATCGACGCCGCAACCGGCGCGCACCTTTGGGCTGATCGCTTTGAAGGCGCACTTGATGACGTATTCGATCTACAGGACCAGCTAACAAGCAGCGTAGTGAGTGCGATTGGGCCTCGAGTAGAGCGGGCTGAGATCGAACGGGCTAAACACAAGCCGACGGAGAGCCTTGATGCCTACGACAATTTCCTCCGTGGAATGGCTAACCTCTACCAGTTGAACAGAGAAGCCTATGCCGAGGCGTTGCGGTTATTCTACAAGTCTATCGAACTCGATCCCGAATTTGCACACGCCTACGCCATGGCGGCCTGGTGCTACGCCTTACGAAGACTGCAAGGCTGGACGACGGACCGTCCGCGAGAGAATGCCGAAGCAGAAAGACTGGCACGGCGAGCGGTGGACTTACGTAAAGACGATGCGAGCGTACTCGGTTGGGCGGGGTACTCCCTCGCCATTGTCGTCGGCGCACTCGCTGATGCTTCCGCCTTCATCGGTCAAGCGCTTGAACTCAATCCGAACCTCGCCTTGGTGTGGGGCGCTAGCGGTTGGATGAAAGTGAGGATTGGCGAGCAGGACCTAGCAATTGAGCACTTCACACGGGCCATCCGCCTGAACCCCCTCGATCCGGGTATGGTTATAGTTCAATCCGGAACCGCAAATGCTCATTTCTGCGCTGGCCGGTATGACGAGGCAGCGTCATGGGCTGCAAAGGCCTTGCGGACGAACCCAAATGCTCTCTCGGCTGTGCGAGTAGCCGCAGCAGCCAATGCATTGATTGGACGACCGGAAGATGCGCGAAAAGCCATGAACCATTTGCTCCAACTCGATCCGACGCGACGTATTTCCAATCTCAGAGAAGCAACGGGACCGCATCAGCCGGAAGATTTCGCAAGGTTCGTAGATGGCCTGCGAAAGGCTGGGCTGCCGGAATGACTGCTCTGGGGCGCTTTTCAAGAACAGGTCTTTGACGATTTAGTTCTTCTTTAGCGATTTTCGGGGAGGGGATTACATGGATGCCGAGCGCAGGCAAGTAACTGTGCTTTTCACGGACATGGTTGGTTTTACTTCTTTCTCAGAGCAATCGGGGGAAGAACGCGCCTTCAATCTGATGCAGAGCCTGGCTCAGCTTATGGGGGATGCGGTGCACGACCAGGGCGGCGTTGTGCAAGGCTTTACCGGCGATGGGATCATGGCGGTCTTCGGGGCGCCCGTCGCGTTTGAGGACGCGCCGCTCCGCGCGTGCAAAGCAGCACTGGCAATTCATCAACGGCTGGATGCCGCCGCAAGCGAGATTGAGGCACAGCACGGAGTGCGGCCACAGTTGCGGATCGGCATGAACACCGGACCAGCAGTAGTCGGTCAGGTACAATCTGGCGCCAGCGTTGGCGTTACTGTCCTTGGGGACACGGTGAATTTTGCGGCGCGTCTGCAAGCTCTTGCACAGCCAAGATCGATTGTGATGAGCGAGATGATGCACAGTTTGGTATCGGGTGCCGTTGAGAGCCGCTGCGTTGGCGAACATGAGTTCAAAGGGAAGGTTGGGAAACACAAGGTCTACCGGTTGGAGGCCGTGCGTCAGGGGGTCACGCGGTTTCAGGTGGCGGTCGGACGAGGTCTCAGTGCATATGTCGGGCGCGAGCATGAGATCAAGATTCTGGAGCGCGGCCTCGACGCGATTGCTTCCGACATCGCAGTCGTCGACATCGTAGGTGAGCCTGGCATTGGGAAGTCGCGGTTACTCCATGAATTCAGCAAGCAGATCGTCAAGGATCGCGCGCGTGTGCTGATGGGAAGTTGCACACCGGATGGGCAACAGACCCCGTATCTGCCCGTGATCGAGATCGTCCGTGGCGCCTTGCATGTTTCGGCAGGTGATGAAGACGTCTCCGTGAGGCGAAATGTCGAAGACGGCCTCGATGGGCTTGGCCTCCATTCCATCGAGAATCTCGGTCTACTGCTCCATCTGTTCGGGCTAAAAGTACCTGATGGTGCTCTGACGGGCCTCGATGGCGTCCTCATCGGATTGCGCACAAACGACCTTGTCCAACGAATTGTCCAGGCAATAAGCAAATTGACGCCCCTCGTTTTGGTTGTCGAAGATCTTCATTGGATTGACAGCGCGTCCGAAGACTTACTCGCGAAGATTGTCGCCGCTGAAGAACCTCAACGGCTTCTATTGCTGCATACCTTCAGGCCAGAATACCGGCCGCCGTGGTCTGCGAATCGACGAGTGATGGCGTTGCCGCTACGACCGTTGGAAGCACAGGACACGTTGCGGATATTGGAAGCTCGCCTTGGCGTGGGAAAGCTTCCTGAAGCACTGGCAAAGCTGATTGCTGCGAGGACTGAAGGGAATGCGCTTTTTGCCGAGGAGATCGGGCGCGACTTGCTGGAGCGCGGCATTGTCCGCCGCGGCGAAGCCGGTTTGGAATTCGATGCGACGTTGGTAGGTGCAGCACTACCTAGAAGCGTGCAGTCGCTGCTCGCCTCGCGGGTCGATCGGCTCGCGCCACTCGACCGCGCACTGCTACAGGCGGCAGCCGTTATCGGTCGTCGCTTCGATTCTGACCTCCTTCCAGCAGTCGTCGTTGAGGTGAGTGACATCCAAGGTCGGCTCAATGCGATGGAGACGTTGGATTTAGTTCGACGCGAGGGCGAAGTCGGGGCCTATGTCTTCAAGCATGCGCTCGTACGAGATGCGCTCTATGATGGCCTCTTGAGCGCACCGCGGTCAGCGTTGCACCTCAAGATAGCCGGGGAAATGGAGCGACGCGGCGGCAATAGGTTGATTGAAATTGCCGAGGCTCTCGCCCACCACTACGCTCAAACCACGCGCGCCGACAAGGCCTTCACATATCTGGCGTTGGCTGGAGATAAGAGCATCGACATCTATTCCATCCAGGAGGCGCAACAATACTACCGTAAGGCGTTGGAACTTTACGAAGCTCAGAACGAGTGCGCCGGTCAGCTAGCCGTAGTACGCGTTGTTGTACGATTGCTTGAAACCCTGATTTTGCAAAATCATTATGGTGAGACTGGAAGAGTCGCGCAGAAATTCATCACACTTGTGAAGAATGCAGGTGAGACGACCGAACTGGTAATGGCTTATTATTGCCAAGCACAATCCCTCATATCGAATTTCGAGATTCGCGCTGCGCATGATCTCCTGCTCGAGGCGCTTGCCATCGCGGAGCGTCTCGGCGATGGTCGTGCCAGAGCGTATGCACGGGGCTGCCTTTTGCAAACCAGAATCTTGCTTGGCCTGGATTCTCTGGAGATAGCAGACCAGGCTAAGAGGCAGCTGATGGAGGACGGCCAGCGCTTCGGGGACAACTTTATCCGCAACTGGAGCTTTTGGTTTGTCGCCTGGGATTACTTCTATCGCGGCCTCTCGAAGCAGGCTCGCGAAGTCGCAGTACAATTGATTGAATCAGGCAATGAACGGAATGATCCGAGAGCCCTAGGCTTGGCCAATTGGCTCCTGGGATGGATAGACATCGGTGACGATCGTTATGACGACGCGATAAGTCATGCGGAGGAATGCCTGCGTGTCGCGGTCACGCCGACCGACCGTCAGAATGGCGAGATAATCAAGGCGGGTGCCGGCCTTTTTAATGGACGTGTGCAAGAGGGATTGCTCCAACTCAACGCTTTAGTCGAAGAACTCGAGCGATTGGGGGCGAAATATAACGGTGCCTCTACGATGCGGGGGGTCGCTATTGTGTTGGCAGGCCGGCTTTCCGAAGGCATTCGTGCCATCAGGCAAAGGATCGCGCAACTCGACGCAGCCGGTGATCGTGGCAATGCGACATGGACACGTGTCATCCTTGCCGAAATCTATATCCAAATCCTGTCGGGTAAGCAAAAGCCGCCGGCTTTAGTCATTCTCAAGAATATCTGGACAATCGGCAACGTCCTTCTCTTCGGTCACCGGCGCGCAACGGCGCTTCTCGCGGAGGCCGCGACCTACAAGCAGATGAATGGACAGGGAACGTTTTTCGCCCGGATCGAATTTGATCTCGGGCTACTTTCTGCAATGAAGAAGAACCGCGATCGGGCTAGGACGCACTTTGACAATGCACGGATCGCGGCGATTGACCAAGATGCAGATATGATGGTCAAAAAGATTGACGCGGCTATCTCGGAGCTTGGCTAGTTTGGATCGTGTTAGATCAATTCAGGTCTCCACTTTCGCAATCATGGTCGGCGTCCACATGGTGAATCCAAGTTTGGTTCGAGAACTGCTTGGAATCGTGGCGGGCACCATGATGCGACCTTTCTCAAAACTGGTTCCTTGACGCCTAGGCCGGAGATTCTCGTCTGACCCGGTCTAAGTTTTGGGATGCGACTAAAAACACGGCTGCGTCCGGGGCATGTGGTCCATCCAGCGGGGCACTAACAACGCTCGGCAGGCCCATGGCGGGCCGGCGCTGTTTCTGGCGGTGCTGAATGACAGTCCGCTTCAAAGCGGCTGAGACGGTTATCGTGAGCGAACTTTTGCAGTTGCGCTGGCATTTTTCTTATTTGACATTTCCATGGCATCGCCGCGAGTTAAAGGGGTAGCACGGTGGCAGCTAAGGACAGCTTGAGGCGATGTCGTGTTACCTTGTTAAAGATGTATTTGCCGACTGGCCTGCTGGGCAGCTCTCTAAAAACTCATGCACTGCAGCAAGAGATAAGCCTATTCGCTTTTTTTCTTGCCAACAGTTGGCGTGGCCTGCCGAGTGCCTGACGGCCTTTGAGGCTGGACATCGTTGCCGACAGGTTGGGCCTGATCTACGTTAGCCGAGTCGGAGAAGTTAGGAAGGCAAATTGCCTGCGCGCGGCGTTTGCGCCAGCTAGCGTATTACTGTGAGCAAACATGAACCAGACTCTCGCAACGTTGCCGACTGGCAGTCGTCACACCGTCAATGGAATTGAGATGCATGTGGTGATCGCAGGATCGGGCCCGGACGTCCTGCTTCTCCATGGCTTTCCCGATTCACACAAGCTCTGGCGCCACCAGATCCCTGCGATGGTCGCAGCAGGCTTCCGTGTCATTGCGCCCGATTTGCGAGGCTTTGGCCTCACCGAAATCCCAAAGGGCGGGGTCGCGGCCTATCGCATGGACCAGCTCGTCGCCGACGTTGTGTCACTGCTCAACGTCCTTGGCATTGCAAAGGTCCGGCTTGTGGGCCATGACTGGGGCGCAGCGATCGGCTGGCAAACCGCGATTTTGCATCCCGACCGCATCGATCGCTACGTCGCCATCTCGGTGGGACATCCTACGTCCTTTAAGAGGGGTGGCTTCGAACAAAAGGTGCGCTCTTGGTACATGCTAATGTTTCAACTTCGTGGCTTCGCCGAGTGGCTGGTAAGTGTCAACGATTTTAAGCTGTTCGGGCAACTGTCCGGATTTCCGCAGGAGGTTCCGAACTGGAAGGCTGATCTCGGACGACCGGAACGCCTCACCGCGGCTTTAAGTTACTACCGCGCTAACATCGCCCTTATGCTTTCCTCCGACATGGCGGACGTCACCATCCCCGTAATGGGAATCTGGAGCGCGAGGGATACGGCTCTGACTGAGCAGCAGATGGTTAATTCCGCGCAATTCTGCAAAGCTGGCTGGCGATACGAACGCATCGATAACGTCGGTCATTGGGTGCCGCTCGAAGCGTCCGAACGCTTGAACCATCTCCTCATTGACTATCTGCGCTGACTTGAGCAAGACCGCAGCGTCGAAGCCGTGGCAGCGAATACGCCGTGAACCTAGAGTGCCGTATCAATGTTTTCGGCGAGGACCACGAGCGGGTTTTACCGTGTTACTAGCGACAGCTGCGAGGACGCGAAACGTCGGGCACTGTCGCGGCGATCAACGGTGAAGAAGACTACCGCCACCTTTCGCGCATGCGCGACGCGATGTCGATCCGAGGTCCCTGGCTCGCTACGCGGCGTGAAGCTCCCGCAGAGATAGGCCAACTCGTGCGCTCGAACAAACGCAAAAGCGCATCTGGAATGAAGCGCGTACGCGACGCATACAGGTGTCGATCTCCACTTACGCACTGGCCGTGCACGAAGAACCGCTGCGGAAGCGTGAGATGGAGGTCATCCTTGGCGCGTGTCATCGCAACGTAGAGCAGGCGCCGCTCCTCCTCCAGTTCCTCGGTGGTGCCGGTGCCGAGATCGGATGGGATGCATCCATCGACGACGTTGAGGACGAAGACTGATTTCCACTCCTGACCTTTCGCGGAGTGGATTGTGGACAGGATCAGGTAGTCCTCATCGAGTAGAGGCACGCCAGCCTGATCACTCGTGGCATCGGGCGGGTCGAGCGTAAGCTCGGTTAGGAAGCGCTCGCGCGAGGAATAGCCACTCGCGATTTGTTCAAGCTGAATGAGGTCGGGGCGACGGACCTCCGCGTCCTCATGGATGCGCTCGAGATGAGGGTCATACCACAGGCGCGCAACCTCGACATCTGCGGGCCATGCGGCCTTGCGGAGGGTTCCGATTGTTTCAACGAAGGCGGCCCAGTCGGCCCCAGCGCGGGCAGGGGCAGGCAGATCGTATAACGCTCCGATAGGGTCGACGGCATGCGCCACGGCATCGAGCACACGCTTCGCTGAGGCAGGCCCTACGCCAGGCAGAAGGTTAAGGAGCCGAAAGCCTGCCACACGATCTCTGGGGTTCTCGACGAAGCGTAGGACCGCCAAAATGTCCTTTACGTGGGCCGTGTCCAAGAACTTCAAGCCACCGAATTTCACGAAAGGGATGTTGCGGCGGGTCAGCTCGAGCTCAAGGGCATTACTGTGCGACGATGCTCGGAATAGGACCGCCTGCTGTTTCAGCAGCATACCTTGTTCGCGATTTGCCAAAACCTGCTCGACGACATAGCGCGCCTGGTTTGCGTCGTCTTGCACGGTGACCAGCTGTGGCTTGCGCGAAGACAGCCGTTCAGTCCAGAGATTTTTTGTGAAACGCTCTTTGGCAAGTCCGATCACGCCGTTGGCGGCAGCCAGGATGGGTTGGGTCGACCGGTAATTTCGGTCCAGCGTGACGACCTCGGCTCGCGGCGAGAATTGATTAGGGAAGTCGAGGATGTTCCGCACTGTTGCCGCGCGGAAAGAGTAGATCGACTGCGCGTCATCGCCGACAACAGTCAAGCCTGTACCACTCGGCTTGAGCCCCAGCAGGATGGACGACTGCAGGCGGTTCGTATCCTGGTATTCATCTACGAGAACATGATCGAAACGACTGCCAACATCCTGCGCAAGGGCAGCATCGGACATCATCTGAGCCCAGTACAGGAGAAGGTCGTCGTAATCAAGCACGTTCTGCACTTGCTTCGCTTCGACATAGGCTGCGAACAGCTGCTTCAACTCCTTGGTCCAGCTCGCGCACCAAGGGAAAGATCGATCCAACACCTGCTCAAGCGGCACTTCCGCATTCACGCATCGGGAATAGATCGCAACGCAAGTGCCCTTGGCCGGAAAGCGGCGCTCGGTTTTCGAGAACCCCTGCTCGTGCCGGACCAAGTTCATCAGGTCGGCTGAGTCCTCGCGGTCGTGAATGGTGAAGGCAGGATCAATCCCGATCCGTTCGGCGTATTCCCGTAATAGCCGTGCACCAATGGCGTGGAAGGTGCCAGCCCACTGCAACGTGTCAAGCGAGGCCTTGTTGCCCCCGAGCTTGGCTGCAATCCGCGTGACCCGCCGGCTCATCTCGGCAGCTGCGCGTCGCGAGAAGGTCATCAACAGGATGCGTCCGGGGTCTGCACCGTTGACGATGAGGTGCGCGACCCGGTGGGCGAGGGTGTTGGTCTTGCCGGATCCAGCGCCAGCGATCACGAGGAGCGGCCGTCCAACCGTGCATTTCTTCTGCACGCCATGCTCGACAGCACGACGCTGCTCCGGGTTCAGTCCATCCAGATATGTTGTTGCAGCAGTCGGCACAGTTGGCTCCCCAGCAGAACTTCGGTGATTCTGCCGGGAAGCACAACGTCCTATTCTGCTCGTGCGAGGACCGTTACGCATTAACATCTCGTTCGACATACAGGTTGTTAGTCTGGCGCAGATTCATGTTTGTGTTAGGCGTCACTTCCACCGGCACCAAACTACTGGATGTGCGAAGGCCAGGGAGTAGTGCTCTGCCAAGCACTGTGCTTCAAGTCGATTGAGCGCAAAGACGGGAGTGTGCTTAAAAAGATAGCTTAGCCATTCTGACTCATTAGTAACCTGATGAACGCGCCCGATAGACCACTGGTGGCGGCCAACGCATGTCACAGAGTAAATGTGCTCACCGATCTGCTTGATATGGAATCTACCCAGCTTCCACCAGCCGATGGGTCGAAAGTTGCCCGACATGCTCTCGGGGTGCAGCAATATTGTCTGACCCCAAAAGAGCAGCCTAGGCGCCTCTCTTTTGATGCTACCGTTCCGCAGACGCATCACTCTAACCCTCACTCACGTTCGGAGGTCGCGATCGGTAACCTTTCCGCCGGTCACCATTCTCCACATTCGCCAGTGGGCATCTTCATAGCCGTACAAAAATGGACGGTCGGACGGGTCCTTCATGACGCCCACGAAGAACCATTCAAGGTAATTACGGACGGCTTCGACGCTTTGAAGCTTCGCTTTGGAGTTAACCGCCGATGCTTTTCGCAAAGCGGCGATTAGCTTGGTCATAGGGCGGGCGCAACTGTAACCTCCCGGATCCAGCATTCTGCCCATCTCCTCCAAACCCGCCTGAAAACCCACATCGTAGAGATTGAGCGGCTTTGTTTTGCAGTCCTTCAGAATGTCGGCAGCACAGGCGCGAATTGCTTCGATGGCTCGAAGGTCTTCCCTGGATGCCGAAGGCTTCTTGGGTGCTGCAGCCTTAGCCATCGGCGAAGTGCTCCTCTTTGCATTTTTCCGCTGCAATTTGAGCGCCCTGTCCCGCTTGCCATAGAAGTCGCGCTGCTGGTGCTTTTTCTTCGTATTCGACTTTCTCATTACTCGTACTCCGAGCCGCGTGCTGAGGGGCAGCAAGCGGCGGCTCGACGCTTGCCCAAAATGGTTGTTTGAGCGCTTGTCCGATAGTTCTGGATCGATCTTGCGCTAAGCGGAACGCGGGCTATGGGAGCATCGCGCACCGCATTGAGTGCGCTTTTGCCGCAAATCGAAAGAATAAATCTCGCCTAAAAATCAGGCGAAAATAACAAAGTTAATGGGTCGACTATCGCTTGAACGGCGAATTTGGATCCGTTGCAAGCGACGTCTCCCTGGCAGGAATAATCAGGTTGAAAACGGAGCGGCTTGCCAAATTCCGGCGACCAACTGCATTTAGGATTCAACAAGGAAAAATCCGAATGGACCCTCACCGGCTCCAGGGACCCGTCCGGTCGCATCGCGGTAGAGTCTGGCAAGACCAACAATGTAGTCTGAGGGTAATATCGTCGAGCCACTCTTTGGTCGTCCTGCCTTGCGCCGCGCATTAGCCGCTGCTCTTGATGCGGCCATCTCCAGCTTGCGAATATGGCTGGCGGCTTCAGTCAGCTCGCCAAGTATCTTGCTGGCTACTAAAGGATCCGCCTTCAAAACAGCTATTGGTGCTTGCGTGTAGCGTGCGTGGAAAGTGGCCCTCACGAGGCCGAAAAATACGTCTTCTTTCATTAGCAGCGCGCGGGCATCGCTCAACTCCCGCTTTAGGTTGGTAAAATCTTTTGCCATTTGGGCATTCGAAGTCGCGCTTATGCGCATCTGCTCGTGTGAGAGATAGCCCTCTGCGACTCTTCTCAAGAGCGCCCAAGACTCCTTCGTGTCGTAGATGGCTGTCGCCGCTCCGCCCTTTTGTCCATCAATCAGCTTTTGAAGCAATTTTTTCTTGTTTTTATCAAACCTCGCCAGCTTGGGCTGAATGAGTGTACGTTGATTGGCTTGGTAGTGTCCGCTCCCTAATGATGATTTCTCGCACTTCAGCTTCATCTAAGTCTCCTTTCTCGCTCACCAAGTTTGTTCACGGACCATTCCGGCACCGACGCCGCGTCGGGCAGGCGAAAGGGAGCCCCAACGATACATACAGACCTGACGATCACCCGCACATTGGATTTCCTATTGTGTTTGCAAGTTGTGCTGACGCTAGAAGGTTTGAACAGAGTTAAAATGCGAATTGATCCGATCAGCGTACGGCGCGCGACCTTTCGCTTTTTTTAGACATGCCGAAAGCAAGACACTTACGGTCACAGTAAGTGTGCCCGGGTCGGCTGTGTTTATGAGTGGTGAGACCGTGCTACCGTGCCGCCGCGGGACTTAATGCAATACGGTTCGATAGCGCGATTAGATTTCTTCTAAGAGCAGGGCGCGATCCGCCACCCGCTCCATCCAGGGCAGACGCTCTAGCAAGTCTTGCCACATATCAGCGTTGGTCTTGGTGAGACAACTCACGAGGTCCTCCGGCTGCAGGTAGGAATCCTCATCTTCGGTGACCGCGAGCTTTAGAAGAGCATCCTCGATCATTGGGCCATTTATCTCTTGCGGAAGGGTCATCTGATAACGTTCGCCAGTTTGACGGAAGAAACCTAACCCTGCCATTACGGTGAACATATCACCCCATTCGTCCCACAAATCCAATGCGAAGCAGGTGAGATTCTTCATAAGGAGCTCGATGAACCTCGTCGCCGCCGGCGAAAATGAAATTTCATAGACGGCCTCAAGCCTGCTGATCTGCTCCTTCAATCCAGGGTTCTGTTTGCGCTGTTGCTCGAGCGCTTTGTCCGCCTCAACCGCCGCCAGCAGCCAGCGCCCAAGAAACTCGGCATTCCCAGGTCCAGGACCTTCAACCAGCGCCCAATGCGGTTCTTCAGCAAGTACTTCAAGTTCATCTATCATTGTTCTTTGCCCCATTCTGGTGAGAGACGCGGACAGCGCGCACGTACCCGCGAATTTGTTCCTTCCAACCGCCACGGTTGAGATCGCGCACGCGGACAGCTGTCCACCCGAGCTCGGCCATCAGCTTCGCCAGACGGCGATACGTGCCCGCTGTGCGGCTGCGCTGAGGCACCTCAAGCATGTCCAGTAACGTCTGGCTGCTCACGCGCTCAAGGCCATCAAACTCGACCTTGCCGCGGACACGCTGCAGCGGTGCCAGCCATGGATCGTCGGGGCAATTAACTGCCAGGCTCTCTTCTCGTAGTTTTTCTAACAGTGACATCAGACACCCAGGGTTCAAGCTGCTTTGCGCTTTGCAACGGTCTCGTACTCCTTCTGAAGCGCTTCGTACTCTTCGGGAGGCGCCCAGAATGCGCTACGCGTCATGCCCACGAGCGAGCGTGGCGGGAAGCGCCGTATCAAGGTCTCGTCCTCCTCAAGCTGCCACAGGCCTCTTTCCTTCGCGAGCGCCATCAATCCACGGGCGAACTCGTCGAATGGGGGGTGTCTGCAAACGTCGTATCGCTGTCTGTACAGCGACCGAGCGTAGAACCCGACTAACGCGGTAAGGCCCCCAGACCCTCTGAAGCGGTCGCGATCGTGCACGTTAAGGGGTAACAGAGGCGCATCAGGTGGACCGTTGACCTCAAACCATTCCTGCGCGAGGAGCGCGACAACCGCGTCCACCTTTTGCTCTGCTATGGGGTCGAGGCCCTTTACGAAACCGCCGGCAGTGATTGGATTGATGCAGCATTCGCCGCGTGTTGCTTTCAGTTTGGCGAACAACTGATCGACTTGTCTCTTTATGAGCCTATTCATTATGATGGCCATTGTACTTCTCCACGTGAACCGCCGACGATCTGCCGCGGCAAAGGAACGATGGAGAGAGTGTTCGTCAAAACCTTAAGAACTTCTTAATCAAGTTTTGGGCGGGCCATTTTGTGGATTGTAACCGTGCCACCGTACTACCGGCCCTAGAGGTCCAGATCTCCGGTCCTGCAGTCTCGGCGATCTGTCTCGGCTCGCTTCCGGTTAACGATCGGATGGCGGTGTCTTAATCGTTGGCGAATGATGACAGGTGTGGGCGAGGGTAGGGTGGTGATACGGTGAAACCTTGTGCCCTCAGTGAGGTATCGGATCGGAGGACCGCCGGTTGACCGCGTTCACTGCATGCCGGCGGTGAATAGCTCGGTGCGGACGGCAGGCGGTCAATGCCCCCTTAAAAGGGGGGCAATTGACCACCACCACTGCCGTGGGGAATTGGTCAATCAATTGACCAGTGTATTGACCAATTGACCACCAGCTTCAGTCGGCAGCCCCTGCTGCTTGAGGGCGATCTCCTAAATCGGCATGGCCCTTAGTCCTCTGCTCCTGCGAAACCTGCTGTCCTTCGGCATTGCTTCGTCGATCAGACGTCCGTCACCGAGCATCTTATAGACGGCAGCTTTGACAGCGGCTTCAAGATCGCTGGGCAGCCACTGTCGAGGTGCGGTCGCCTTCGCAGCCGCCTCCATCGCATCTGGTAGGAGTGCGCGCTTATTGTTCGCCCCGGCGGGGCTCGGGCTATATGGATGTCGTTGACCCTCGATCTCTTTGCCCAGATCAACAAGCTCCATGATGGCCAACTCTATCTTCAATTCATCAGGATCGCATATGGGTTGAGTTGGGAAAGCGACCCGTGTGATCGCCTGCACGTTGTCGCCGTGAGGGTAGAGCGGCGGCTCCGGGTTGGGAAGTTCCACATTGACCAGTCGATATAGCGGCGCATTCTCTGCCCGCGGTGCGAGGTTGGATTTCGCGTCCACGAGCTTGAAGTGCTGAAAGCGCTCGGAACGCAGAATTGCGAGCCTCGTGACCTCCGCGTCAGTTAGTGGTACCGGCATGATGGCGCGCCGGGCTAGGTTAGTTATAGCCGCAGCGCCGCTTATTGCTTCGACGTTTCCGGCGTCGCCGCCCTTCCTAGTGTGATGAACGATCAACGCCGCGCACTCGTATCGTGCCGCAATCTCCTTTAGTTTTCGCATTACCAACGACATCACCGCATTGTCGTTTACGTTGCCGCCTGCACAAAACGAAACGAGGGGATCAAGTACGATGACGTCCGGCCTCAGAGCGTCAAGGGCAAGTTGAAGGGCGTCAAGACCGCCCTGATTGAACGCCGACTTATCTCCGTTCGTGGTGAGAAATGATATCCGCTGAACCCATGGGTCATTTGCCCCAACAACCGTCAAGTGACCCAGATCACTCTCAACAAGGCCGTGCTGTAAGCTGAAGGCGCAAACGCGCCGCCGTATCTCGTCGGTACTGTCCTCGCCATTGATAACCAGCGCCTTGAGATTGCCTCTCCCTCTTATCTTCTCTTCGAGCAGTTCGCGATTTGTCGCAATGCAAATGGCCATGCCTATGGCAAGGGACGACTTGCCAGCGCCACCGGGGGAGCCGATCACGGTCAGTTCACCCTTAACAAGATCGACGCCATAGAGCCATTTGCGGTGCGGTATGTTTTTGAGGGACACCCCTAATTTGCCAGTCCAACTTGCCTGGTTTGGCGGGTTCGATTGGGAAGTGTCGGTTACGGTGGCCGTAACCGGCGCAAACGTGTTGAGCGGTGACTTTATCTTCCCACGGAGTGGGCACGTCTTGCACGCTTCGCAGCCATCGCCCTCAATGGTGGCGCACTGGGGGTATCCAACTCCTTTAGCAACCTGCTCATCATACTTCGCGCTCGTTGCGTCCGGGGTATAGCGCGCGTCCCCTTGGCTAATCTCGTGTGCCAGGACATCGCCACCCTCCATGAATGATACGGCTCGGAGTGAAGCCCGCCACAGGGGCTCCGGTAGGTCCTTGCCACCCGTCGCGATGGCGTCTCCCAAGAACTTGCAGCGTGCAAAGATCGGTGCTGGATCGAGCCTCTGTTTGTACCCTGAAGAGAGCAGGCCCGCCTTGGCATCGAGGCCCTTGAAGACGGCGCTCAGCTTCACCGTGTCGAAGTGCGCCTTGTCGACGAATGCTTCGAACGGGGCTGCGACCTTGGTCTGTTGGGGAGCTGCGGCGGAGTATGCTTTGAGGAAATCGAGTTGGGAAAAATCGTATTCAACAATCTTGTTGAGGACTTCCACTAGGCGTGGTGGGTTGTACTTGCGATTGTAGCTTCCCGGCACACGGAGAATGCGAACGTAATCGGTGGTTAGGCCAGTGTCGCACTTGATCCCATCTTGGATCAGCAGCGCCTTCAGGCCGTTCGCGTATGGGTACCATTCGTCTGGGGTCAGCACCTTGTTGCTGATCCAGTACACATGGAAGCCTCCACCGGACCACACGATGGTCGGGGTCGGCAGCTTGTGTTTAGTCCAGAAGCCCTTGAGCGCGTTGAACGCTTCGTTCTGGTCGATGTAGTGCTTCCCGCTCGCGTCGTCTGGTCGGATGTCGCAGTCGATCCAGATCGCCTTGAACGCCATCGCGTTCTCCCGCAGCTTCATCGCTATCGGGTTCTTGTATTTGTCGAGCTTCGGTTGGTTCTTCGCCTGCAGAGATGTGCAGAAGTAGATAGCCTCGGCCTTGTCCGGGTGCTGGAGGCACCAGCTAAGGCCCTGACAGAATGCGTCGATGTTCTTGTACGGCTTGCCATTCCACCACAACGGTCGCTTCGCGTTGGGGGTAGTGTTCTTGTTATTGCGCCACAGGCCAACGTAGCCAGCGTCTTGATCGGACGCTGGCCACGGTACCACTGCGCGCATAAAGCGCTCGATGGCATTCCAGTCAGTCGCCGACTTATTCGCAAGAAGACCACCTGCGCGGGCATCAAGATCGGCATCTGGGTCATTGCTCGCGCCAGCCACTGTGTTCGCCGTCGGAGCGGAGGGCTGGACGGGCGCGCCCAGATCAGCGAACCCGGCGTCCGCAGTCGCCGATGCGGCCTCCGGAGCTGGACTTACCGTGGCAGTAACCGGCGCGTCCTCAAAGCTGGCATCGAGGCTCATGTCACGCCGCCTTTTCTACGCTTGCTTCGAGCGCGGTGTGCTCCGGCTCCGTGGCCACTGGCTCATCGGTGGCGTTGCCCATACTCGACGCTGGCTTGACAGCCTTGAACTTTTGGATGTTCGCGATGTCGGTGAAGAGATTTCCCAGTTGTGCGAGGATTTCTACCGAAATGGTTGTTGCGGAAAAATGCTGTGGTCGTTTCTTGTTGGTCACACGGTAGATTTCCAAGGCGGACACGGTGAAAACGCGCATAGCTTCGATTGACGCGACCGCACTCCGGGGCTTCGGCTCCGGCGTTTGCTCCAACACGGTGCTGGTAACCTGAACCGCACCGGCCTTTGTGGGAGCTTCCTGCGGCTTCGACCTTTCCGGGACAGTCCCGGAATTGGCTGTCGCTGCCCGTTGGTTCGCCCGAGACTTCCGCTTGCGCTTGCGCTCCTCGGTGCGGTGTTCCGCCAGCGTCTTTTTCCCGGCCGCGATGGCGCGCAACACGTACGACTGCGACTTGCCCAGTTCCGGGCAAAACCGCTCGCGGAATTTATTGAAGCCGCCATCGTCGCAGAGCCTTTTTGCTTCATTGATCCGTGCGTTTACCGCGATGAGGTGATCTTCGGCTTGTTGGTGATACTTCCGAGCCTTCTCGAGCCGCTCCTTGATCTCCTTGCCAATCTGTTGCAGGCGAGCCGGGCAATTCTTTTCGATTTGCGTGGCCGTGAACTTGGGCTCCGTTAGTTCGGACTGCCCGTGTTCGGGAGGACGACCTCCTGGCCGGTTTGGACATCCGTTATGATGTTTGCGGTGCTCATGCTGCATTCTCCTCGCGCCCGCGTAGCCAAGCGTGCACGCTTGCGCGCCGATAGAGTATTTTGCGACCCACAAGCGTACGCGGCGGCCCCATGCCAAGCACATCCCAACGATCCAGCGTGCGCGGGTTGCGCCCCAACTGGGCGGCGAGTTCTTCTCGTGTCAGAAATTCTGCGAGGATCGGTTCAGCGTTGGACATGTCATCTCCTGCACCCTAGCGACTGTCGGTCCGAGTGAGATCACGTGGGCGGCCATCCGCTTCGGAACGGAGGGGGCTGTGCTGTTCTCGTTTGCTCAACCATGCCTCGACCGCGCTGTGGCGGTATCCGACACGTCTGGCGCTTAGTTGGATGAATGTCGGTCCCGTGCCATTCCGACGATGTCGGAATAGCGTCGGCTCGCTAACGCCGAGCCAATTGCAAACCTCACGCTCCGTGAGGATTTTTTCGTTGTCGTTGCTGATCATTGCTGACCCCTTGTGTCTGGCTGTAGGGGTCATAGTCGTCGACAAGCCCAAAAACTCAAAGTTTTAGCAACTGACTGACATGGTTGATGAAATGGCCAAAAATTGAGTTTGGCATTAACTTTTTCTTAAGGGGTGTCGAACGCCTGCGGCCCGGCCCCGCGTCGGCGGCACGGACGAGATTGTCGGCTAAAGCGGCGAGTTGACAATGTGTTCAATCATCGCGGCGAGCTTCTCGAGCGCGTCGCGCTTCTCGTCGATGTAGGAATGCCGGTCGTAGGTACCCTCAACGCCGCCAATGACGTGTCCCAGCACCCGTTCCGATATATCTGGCCTCACGCCTGCTCGTGCCATCAAACTCTTTGCGGTGCGCCGTAAATCATGGAGGGTCCAATTTGGTATCGGATCGACTTTCGTGGCCGCAAGTAGGCGCTTATCGAGCTTCGCTTTGTTTTTGCCGAAGGCCGTAAAGGGCGTCTTTACACGCGACGCAAATACGTAATCGCAACCATCAATCATTGGCTGGGCCTCGATAACCGCGAGCGCAGCCGGGGATAGAGGAACGTAGTTCGGCCGTTTTGTTTTGTATCGCTCGGCAGGGATGGTCCAAATTCCGTCCTTGCCGATCTCCTTGCGCCTCATATGCGCCACTTCGTCCCGTCGCTGGGCTGTCAGCAATAGCGCCTTGGCCAAGGCGCCGAATATTCCAGCACCGCCGAGCGCCCGCCAAATTTGGCCAATCTCATAGTCTGACAGGACGCGGTCGCGAGCCCGTTCCCTTGGCCTTGTCCGCGCCATTCCTCGCACAATCGGTGATACGAATTCGTCGTCCTCGCCGTTAACGGCATACCAATTGAACGCCTTTCTTACGTAAGCAAGCGTTTGGTCCGCCATGACAGGACCGCTCTTGTCAGCGGCGTCCCTTAGCATGGAGACAATATGGGACCTCTTCAGGTCGTAGATACCAACCTTTCCAATTTGTGGCTTCACAAGTCGATTGAACGCGCTCTCGATGGCTGCGGCACTCCGCAGCGATCCACTCCCGCTTCGGACATACTCCGACATGAACTTGTCCAGCAAAGCCGCGACGTTCCCGCCAGCTGGCCTTCTGCTGGCATTCTTCTCCCCCTGCGGGTCTTGGCCTCTGTCGATGCGTTGCCGCAGGTTTCGCGCCTCGCGAACAGCCCTGAGTGCTGACCAGTCGGGCCAATTGCCAATGGTGTATCGGCGTTCTTTGACCCCACTTCGGTAATTGAGGACAAACGACTTTGCTCCGGCAGCCGTCACACGCACACCAAATCCGCGCGGCGCCTGCGCACCCTGTATTCGCGCATCCGCAAAGTAGGTTATGCGGTTACCGGTGCTGGGCGCCGGAAGCCGCTTGATGACTTCTTCGTTTAGCTTGTCACTTCGCATCAGCCTGCCGATGTCCGCACTGTGTCCGCACTGCGAATGTGATATGGGTGTCGCCGAACGTGCGTGAAAGGTCACGGGATGTCCAGCAAAATGCCTTTTAAATCTGATGGTTAACAGCTGGGCGCGACTGATGGCTCTGAGTAATCAACGCGTTAGCAAAAGTGGGGCTCGTAATTCGTAATGACGGGGTCGGGGGTTCGAGTCCCTCTTGCGCACCATTTAACGGTCTGAAATCTAACGTAGCCTCGGCTTATCGTCGCCGGTGCGGTTTACGCGTTGGAGAGTCTGTTCCGGTAATGGCCCGATACCACGCGGCATCCGATTGAGCGCGCGCTTGAGCAGCGGCAAGGTCTGATTTTGCCCGATAGAACTGGCTTAAGGCGAGATAGCAATCGGTGCGCGCCGGTCCGAGAGCCATCGCGGCGCAGTTTCCTTGCGCGCTCGCGACCGCGGGAAAGCTCGCCAGCAAGATTGCGACAACACTCGCGCTGCAACGTGTGATGCCGCCTGCAAAGCGGATTTCAGCTTTCTGCTCCGGGTTTTGGGTCCAAGCCGACATGCCCCCCAGCGAGAAATTCCGAGTGAGGTGGTTGAGGGAGACCGGGCTGCTGTACATTCTCGCCTCGTTGTGCGGCACAAGCCGACGGGTGCAACTCATACCACCGACGTAATCGACTTGTTCACATTCCAGGACGGAAAAATTATCGAGCTGGTGGAAGCCGCGGATAACGCATTGATCAAATGCTTCGGGGGCGTCCTGGGTTCGCCGCGAAGGCTCGCGGGGTGGCCGTTGGTAGCCTGACGCTAACTCACATTCCGTAGAATTTTGCGTGCTGCCACAAGATCGCTGGTTTCAAAGCCTTCCGTGAAGCGCGAATATGCGGCTTCAAGTACCTCTCGCGCCACGTCGGCCTTTCCCTGATCAATCCACACTCGACCAAGCGAGAGTGCTGCCTTCAGCTCCCACGTGAGAGCTGACTGCTTTCGGGACGTTTCGATGGCAAGAAGCAAGCTCGCCTCTGCTAACGAGTGCTCGGAACCAGGTCCGCTTAGCAGTATCTCGCCCCGAGCGCGCAGGAGCTCGGGTTTCCACCAATTTTCGCCGCAATGCTCCGTCCGCTCCAGCGTCCGTTCAACAAGAGATCTCGCTTCCTGAGTTGAGCCTACCTTGCACAATGCCTCTGCGAGCGAACATACAGCTGGCGTCTTCGCGCAAAGATACTGTTCGGCATCCATTGCGCCGAGCGCACGCGTCAGCAGTGCTATGCCCGACCGCGGATCATCACGAGCGAGCTCTAGTTCACCTTTGAGCGCAAGCGCAACCGCCTGATAGGCTGGAAGTGAATATTTAGCGGCTTGCTGAGTGACAAGATTGATGGCTGTCTCTACGCCTTCGAGAGAATCGCTCCTGAGAAGGATCAGAATCGAATAAACCAACGCAATGCAGTATGAAACAGGATGGTCGTACGCTGCTGCGTTATCGATCGTACGTCTGGCGATTTGGTATGCCTGGTCCTTGAATCCGCACAACCACAAACTCATGCAAAGAGTAACCTGTGCTCGTACCTGGTGGTCATAGCCAAAAGAATTCAATCGCTCGGCGGCCACCTCCTCGGCAAGCCTGAAGCCCCGCCGAGTATGATGAAGTCCAGCATACTGTTCACCTGCAAAAAAATAGGCGTTACCAAGCATCCATTCCTTGAGTACGGCTTCGGCCGTTCCTGTCAGGTTTTCGGCGACCGCCACAGCACGCTTTGCCGTGTTCAAAGCGCCAGTGATATCACCGCGGCGAACAAGCAAGTCTTTCAGACCAGCCAGAAGGTATAATTGCAGCCTGTGTTCGTTCAGCGGCTCTGACAGACCGATAGCTCGCTCGATAGCCAACGCCACCTCTTTGCTATCAGAGCGGGTAAATGTCGATGAAATTGCCCACGCTTCCAGAAGCCTGAGCTCCAGTCGTGTTTGTCCCCCCGCGCTATTCAACGCGTTTAGCGCCTTACGCGACCAATCGCGACACTCCTCCAATTGGGAAAGTCCGAGGAAAAGCGGCGCGGCCCGGGCAGCAAGTTCGCAGGCTATTGAAGCATCCCCGCCCGTTGAGAAACACCAGGACAGGGCCTTGCGAATATTGCCGATATGCGAAGCGTATGCGGCGATGGTTTCCCGGGAAAGGACGGGTCCTTCATCCAGAAGAACCTTAAGAAGGTCCGACAAATAAAGCGCGTGACGTCGCGCGATCAACCCGCTATCGCCCCTCTCGGCGAGCAAAGTCTGCGCATAGACGCGAGTCGTATCAAGAAGACGATAAAGAAAGACAGGTTCCGTTGAGGACACTGAGACGAGAGATTTATCGATCAGGCCGGCGATCGCCGTTTCGATCACGTATTCATCAAAGTTAGAATCGTTGCCTATTGCGCGGGCCGCCTCCATCGAAAATTCGCCCGCGAACACCGACAATCGACTGAGGATCACCTGCTCGTCCGCCGACAGGAGCTTGAAACTCCAATCGAGCGTGGAATACAGGGTTTGATGACGCGGCGATTCACCGCATTTGCCAGGCAAGAAAAGCTCTGCACCGACGTCGAGGAGCCTTGCAGTGCCATTAATCCCGAAACCTCCGACGCGACTGGCCACAAGCTTGATCGCCAGCGGAATACCGTCCAGGCGATGACAGATTTGGCTGACAATTGCTGCATCCGCATCACTCAATGGGACGTCATATCCGCTCGATTTCGCATCCTCCATAAACAGCTGGATGGCCGACGAAGTAAGTGCTTGCTCGGAAGTCGGGATCTGCTCGCGCGGCATATCGAGCGGTCGAAGCCGATATACGGTTTCTCCTTCAGCTCGCATTACTTCACGGCTGGTTGCTAGCAGATATACCGCAGGCGCCTCACGAAAGATTCGTGCAGATATCGCCGCAACCGTCTCAATGACGTGTTCACACCCATCGAGCAAGATCAGGCGTTTTTTGTCGGCCAGGAAGCCGCAGACGAATGCCTCAGGATCTAACCCTTGTGCTGAACATCCCAGCGCGGCAGTTAGAGTACCGAGTACTTGCTCACATTCGGTGATCGAACCGAGGTCTACAAAGCAGACCCCATCGTCTCCAAACCGATGGCGAAGTGCATTGGCGATCGCCACGGCAACGCTCGTCTTTCCTATACCGCCTGGTCCGACCACGTTGAGAAATCGCCGTGAGAGCAGGAGATCGGATAACGATTGGACCGCATCACCTCGTCCTATCAGCAGTTTTGGCCCCGGCGGAAGGTTGAGCCGTGGTATTGGGCCTGCGGAGGTGGTCGCGGTCGCGGCTTCGATCGCTTCTCGTCGAATCGGCGCTACAAAAGCGTAACCCCGGCCAGTCACATTGGCGACATAGTGGGCGTCGTTCTCGTTGCCGAGCGCTCTGCGAAGCGCAGCAACGCACACGCGAAGGGAACCTTTCTCGACCGTGCGGCCCTGCCACACTTGTTCGAGCAACACGCGGTTACTTACTGTCTCTCCCGCTTGGTCGGTCAACGCAATCAGAAGATCCAAAGCGCGGCTGCCAATAGAGACCGGTATCTCGTCTCTTAATAGGAGCCGCTGAGATTTGATTAGCCGGAACGGACCGAAAGATAACGAGTCGGAAAGCCTTTCCTCACTTTTCAATTTGCCTATCATGCTTCGCTCTCTGTTTCCCGCTCGTCTAAACGGAGAGTCTGCTCTCCTGATCATTGTAACGGAAGCTTCATCGCACGGAATAGCGGATAATTTTGTCGCGTCGTTTGGAACCAGCCCGTTCGTAGCGCCGCAGGGCTTCCTCCTGTAGTCCCACAAAATCTGTAGACATGGCCTCTGGCGAGCCATGCGAGAAATGCATTTGGGTTAAGTGTGACCGCCTGGTCGGCCATTCCGATTGCGCTTTCACAATCGTCAACGATGCACGCCGAGATTGCAGCGCCGCATGCCAGTACGCGACGAATTGATGCTGAATACCGCCGCTGCGCGCATTGATTTGCGTCAGTGGCTATTGAGAGCCTCGCACCGCTTCTGCTAGATGAGCGGCAAGTGAGGTCTCTGACGTCTCGACCCGCCAATGGCCCGCAACATCCTGCAAGATGCCGCCAACACCCTGCCGCGCATGATCATGGGCGAGCGGATGTCTTACGCCGATCTCGAAACGCTCGCGCAACGGAGCGACGGCACGCTTTCGATCGATCTGTTGAAACGCGAGGCGCGGGATATCTCGGGTGTGCTCGTGCCGCTTTTGATCGTCGATCATCTCGCCGACTGGATGGTGCATCGGCTCGGCAAAAACAGTGTTGACGTTAATGATCTTTCGCGGGCGCATCTTGCGCTCACCCTTCGCACCGACTTGGTGCCGACGGTTCGCGCGCGTGCGATCCTGTTCGACTGGAGTTGCGTGAGCGGATTCGTGCCGCGCGACGGCTCTCCCAGGCGAGGTGAGGCGAGGGGGCGCACCTGGTACGATCGCGACCGCGGCATGAAATAAAGGTGATGTCGCTCCGGACAAGTGAGCGCGAATTAGCTCCCGGTTCTTTGTGTGTTCTCGCGAGAACTGTGGTTGCGGGTCCCTGCTTTCGCAGGGACGAGAGAGAGAGAGAGAGAGAGAGAGAGAGAGAGAGAGAGAGAGAGAGAGAGAGAGAGTCTGCGCCCCCCCGCGTGATTTCCATCACATAAGCCGGTTTCGCATCCCCCTAGTCTCCCCGCGTCCATCAGGTCAGGACCTCAAACAGGGAGACCTCACATGCGAAAGCTCATTCTGATCTCAGCGTTGGTTTTGATTTCCGCCTCTGCGCAGGCCGGGGCCTCCCGCGGCCTGACCATGGCCGCGAACGATCCGCCCCCCGCTGCCGATCAGCCAAAGGCCACAGACGTTCCGAACGCCGAATATCCAAAGACCGAGGCGCCGCGCGCCGCAGCGCCGAAAATCGATGAACGGCCAGCTGCCGAAACGCCTTCGGCCGCGCCGCAAGCCGGTCAGGCCAGGCCGGCGCCGGACAGGAAGGCCGAAAAGCCGAAGCACAGGCGCGAATCGACCGAAGCGCGTGTGATTGACGAACTGCATCGCCACGGAATCTATTGGTAAACACCGCTGCCGCATTGATTTTGACCGGCCGGTTCTGGGATCGGCCGGTCGCGCTGGTGCGCCGGTCCGGTCGATCCTCACGCCGAATTGAGGGCGGCATCTGTGAAGCCGTTCACAGTCGAATCTTGCGATCGCCCTTAAGAATCAAAGGCGAACCCGGTCGAGGGAGACATTTCGTGGCATCACCCGTGAACAAGACCACCGGCGCCCAAGGCTTTTGGGCGTCGATTGCGCGAATCTTGCTGGTCCAAGTCCTGGTCCTGATCGCGCTCTCGGGCGCCATCGTTTTCTATGTGGACTGGTCGTCCAAAGTTGCCTTTGCCGAATTTCTTGCCACGAGCCAGCAGACGACAGGGTCAAATCCGGTGATCCACCCCATGACGTTGCAGGGACCTTGCGAACGCGGCGCGATGGCGCGCCTGCATGGCTCGGCGTGATCTCCGCGCAAACCCGTTCCAGCGTTTGTCGCGAGTTAAAACCGGTTTCCACTTTGCGCTAACGCGGCCCTTCGGGTCCGGATCATGCGCTAAGCCGCGCCAATTCCAGCTTGAGCTACTGCGAAACCGTCTGAACCACGCTGCCGACCGGTCGCGTGCTCGCGACCGGTAGCTTGATTTCCTTGATCAGCGCCTCGTCATATTCGGGCAGGGTCTGGACCGTCGTTCTCGCCTTCATCTGTACGACCTTGTAGCCGCCGGCCTTCAGGCGCCGCAGCAAGGTCGGCATCGCTTCGGCCGTATGCTTCTGGAAGTCGTGCATCAGGATGATGCCCTTGCCCTGCTTGTCGAGTTTGGTCATGACGGTAGCTACGATCTGCTCGGCGCTCTTGGCCCTGAAGTCGAAGGAATCGAGGTCACATGAAAAGATCGCGATGTTGCGCGTGCCGAGATAGGCCATCGCCGCTGGCCCGTGCTGCAATTCCGGGAAGCGGAAGAACGGCGCCGGTGCCGCGCCAAGCGCCAGGCGGACCGCGCTGTAGCCCTTCTCGATCTCGTCCTTGGCGAGTTGTTCGGTCATCTTTTTCGAATTGAGGTTCGCGTGCGACCAGGTATGGGCACCGATGGTGTGACCGGCGGCGGCCACCTGTTTGAGAATTTCCGGGTGAAAGGTCGCATGCTTGCCGATCGGGAAGAACACCGCCCTGGTGCATTCGTCGGCGAGCGCCTTGAGCACGGCCGGCGTATTGTTGGGCCACGGCCCGTCATCGAATGTCAGCACGACTTCCTTGTCGGTCAGGAAATCGAGCTGCTTGAAATGCTCAAAACCAAAGCCCGGCCCGCCGGTGGTGTCGATTTCCACGACGCGCGCCACGCCGAGCGCGTCGGGATTGGCGCATGCGGGCTTCGCCTGCACCAGAGGAGCGGCGGCGAGCTTTTCCGCAATACTGCCGGTGGTTTCGATCTCGTCGCGCGGCGCGCCTGATCTGGCCGGGTTTGCGGCTGGAGACGGTGGAAGCAGTTTGGCGGGCGCCGCGGCGATGGTCTGCGGGGTGCTGACGTGGGCGTGCCGCCCGACCGTCCAGAACCACACGGCAGTGATCACGACAGAGGCCACAACACTCGCCAGCATCAGACCTAACGCGCTACGCATGGTTACTCTTTCTTAAATATCGAGCCTGAAAAAATCGTCAGGTCATTTATCGGAAATAGTCGTTAACGACCTGCCAACGCGCCGCCTGTTCCCTTAAACACCCTGCCGTGTTCGGTATTTGCGTGCCGATCCCCGACGGGTCTTAAGTGAGCGACGTCACTGTCTGGTGGCGGAGTGACCGCCGTCACAGTCCAAAAGCCGGGGTTCATTCACCTTTCGCGCATCACCACGCGCCAACGGTTTTGGCGATAGCCAAGGGAGCCCAGGGATGACCGCACCACTCACCAGAACGCTTCGCCAGGCCGGTTTCGCGCTGGCTGCCGTTGCTGCCTTCGTTTCGTACTCGCCGACTTCGAGCTTCGCCTATACCGCCGAACAGGCGCAGATGTGCACCGGCGATGCATTTCGTCTCTGCAGCTCCGAAATTCCGGACATTCCGAAAATCACCGCGTGCATGGTCAGGCATCGCACGGATCTGAGCGCGGGCTGCCGCGCCGTGATGGATCGCGATCTGGCCCAGAAATCCAGCAACGTTGCGGCCCGATAGCGCCTGTCTTGCCGGAAGTCTCTTGCGCTGAAGCGGCTTGCTAAAGCGCGATGAATTCAGGTCGAATCGCCATCGCGCTTTAGTTTATTGTTTACGCATGATCTTTTCGGAAAACCGCTGCACACTTTGCGCTAACGCGGCCCTTCGGGTCCGGATCATGCTCAGGCGCCGGCTTGCGCGGCATCGCGCATTGACAAACGTTGCCGCAGCGGATTTTGATCGTGCGAAAGCACGATCAAAGGCGCCATCAGATGTCCAGGATGCTCTTCGTTTTGCCGCTTGTTGTGGTCGCCTCATCGGCTTTGGCGCAGCAGGGCCATGACGCCTGCGCGCGCGACGTTTCGCGCCTTTGCCGGGCGGTGATCAACCAGGGCGATCAGGTTGTTTTGGGCTGTCTCAAGCAGCATCGTGGCCGGCTCAGCCGCGCCTGCGAGCGGGTTTTGACCGAAAACGGTCAGTAAATCCGGCCGCGGATTCCCGCGAACCATCCTCACTATTTCCGAAGAAACCAGGGACTCATCGGGGGATTGAACGAGTCTGATCCCGAACCCATGGCTTATTTCTCTAAATGGCTTATTTCTCTAATTCAGATGCGTGCGATCCATTGTCGGGTTCGCCAGCCTTGGCCGTGCGCGATGCCGCTGCCAGCTCACGCACTTTTGCGCGGATCGGTTCGAATGGGCCGTATCTATGCTGCTCCAGACTGAAGCCGTCGACGTAGGGGCCGTACGGAGTATCGATCGGCTTTTGGAGGCGGGTAGGAAAATCCCTGTCGAGGTTTGCCATTTGTGGCCGCTTCTGGTTGATGACATAGGCTGCCACGTCATAAGCCTCTTCATCCGTGAGCACCGGGGCGTTGAACACAGTGCCGATGGGCATGTTGTGCATCGCATAGGCCGCGGCGGTCAAAAGGCGGCTCATCCCAGCGCCAGTGTTGTAGCTGTCGGGACCCCAAAGCGGTGGGAACAGATATCCGGCGCCGGTTTGGGCGCGTTGCCCCGATCCATCTGACCGGTGGCAAGCCACGCATAGCCGAGAAAAAACCTCCGCGCCGCGGCTGGGATTAGCAGCGCGGGCAGGCTCTTTTATCTTCAAGGTGCCCGCGCCGACGAGCTTTGCGCCGTCCGGAACCCCGGTCGACAGCCAGCGCATGTAGGAGGATAACGCCCTCATCTCGCGGCCATCGAGCGGCAGCGCCAGACCATTCATGCTCCGCTCCATGCAACCATTGATACGATCCTCGAGCGTGTCGACTGCGCCTTCCCTCGCGCGGTATTGCGGGAATTGTCCCCAAATACCTATGAGCGGCATCGCATACGGCTGGGTCCCGCCCCGCAGATGGCAGTTTTGGCACGTAAGATTATTGCCCGCGAAACGTCTCGTCGGATCCGACACAGTGGGCCCGATCTCATTCGCCGTATCGGCAAAAAGTGCGTACCCGTATTTGACAAGCCTGCCGAACGGATCGTCCGCGACCGCGGCGATGTCCGGCGGTGTCCAGTGGGTGAGGTCGATGTTGCTGTCCTCTGCGATCGAGCGGCCCAAGCCCGCTACCGAGGCCGTGATGCACAAGATCGCAGTGAGCCTGAAGAGCCACGTGCGTTTCATGGCGGACTCTGCGTTGGACTCTGCGTTGAATCGGGCTCAGCGAAGCCAGCGTCGGCTGTCGCTGGACGCATCATAGGTCCGGCGCGCCGAAAATCTACCGGGACTTGTTGCGAAACCGGAGCAGGAATGAGGGCGATCTCATCTCTCCAGACCATGAGCCGGGACCGCGAGGGCTAGACTTGTACACACTACGTGCTGCCGCCGGCCGCGGCCGAGGCAATCGGCAACACCTCGCTGGCGGCGCGGTCGGGGGTGTCTTCCTTCCAGCGAACCGATCCGAATGGCCGTTCCAGCATGCGGCGAATCCGCACCTGATCGGGTCCGAGGTGAAAATCCATCGCGCGCTGATGCAGCGCGCGTTCGGATTGCGTCGAGCGATTGCGCTGGCGCAGATAATCGAGCCAGGTCGGGCAATGATAGCGTTCCGTCCAAAGCTCGGGATCGGCGATGTCGCGCGCGATCGACCAGCCATAGGCGCCATTGCGCTGGCGGCTGAGCTGCACCTCCTGCATGACGTTATGGAAAACGCGGGCATTTTCCTGCGCCACGCGATACTCGATCTCGACCACCAGCGGTCCGCTGCGCGCGGTCAGCGACAACTGCACTTCGGGGTCGGCAAGCACCGCGGCATCCTCGTTGCGCGCGCCGACGCGCGGCATATGCAGCCAGAGCCCGAGCAGCGGCGAGGCCAGCATCAGCGCGCCGGAAACCAGTAGCGCGATTTCGACGCCGACCGCGTCGGTGAGACGTCCCCAGCCCCAGCTTCCGATGGCGATGCCGCCGGCGATCGAAGCCTGAAACGCCGCGAGCGAGCGGCCTGCCACCCAGCGCGGCGCCGAAAGCTGCACGCCGATATTGAACAAGGCAACCGCAAGCATCCACACCGCACCGGCAATTACCAGCGCGGCTGCGGTCAGCACCGGCTCACGGCTCAAGCCGACCGCGGCAATGGCGCCGCCCATCGCTATCGCGCAGGCGCGGATCGCGGCCTCGCCGCTTAAGCGTTTGCGCACCTCGCCGATATTGAGCGCGCCGACCACCGCGCCCATGCCGAACGCACCCAGCATGATGCCATAGGTCTGCGCGCCGCCGTGCAGGAGATCGCGGGCGACCAGCGGCATCAGCGCCGACACCGAGCCGCCGATAATGCCGGTCACGAGCGTGCGCGCCAGAACGATCTTGATCGACGGCGAGTTCGCAATGTAACGCACGCCCGACACGATGGCGCGGTTGAGGCGCTCGCGGGGCAGCCGCGACGGCTCGCTGGTGCGGCGCCACAGGAAGAGGACGACCAGGAGCGGGATGTAAAGGATGGCGTTGGCGGCGAAGGCTGCGACCGCGCCGGCCGTCGCAACCACGATGCCGCCGATCGCCGGGCCGAAACTGCGCGCGATATTGTAGCTGATGCCGTTGAGCGCGACCGCCGAGGGCAGCGTTTCCGCCGGCACCTGCTCGGTCACCGACGCCTGCCATGCGGGACCGAACAGCGCCATTCCGCTGCCAACGATGAAGCAAAAGACAAGCAGGATTTGCGGTGTAACAAGGCCGAGCCATGCCAGCACCGTCAGCGCCGTCGCCCCCGACAGTGCGATCGAGAGCGAAACCAGCGCCACGATGCGGCGGTCATACATGTCGGCGATCGCGCCGGCCGGCATCGAGATCAGCATCACCGGCAGCATCAACGCGGTTTGCACCAGCGCGACCTTGTCGGCGGACGATGTCATCTGGGTCATCGCCCAGGCCGCGCCGACCGCCTGGATCAACAGGCCAAGATTGGAAAGCAGGCTCGCCAGCCATATCCGCCGGAAAACGGAATGCCGCAGCGGGGCTGCGACGCCTTCGGCGGCGAACATCGAGCGTTTTGATGAAGCAGTCATGTCCTCTTCCGTGGTGCCGGCCGATCAGCCGGCGTCATTTTCTTTAGCAATGCTTGAGCGAAGCCCGCTCCGGCCCGAGGGCCGTGCAGGTTGGCTCGCCAAAATACCCAAAATCGTCCGGGCGTCATATTGGCCGCCGCGATGCCTCAATCGTGATCCTCGCATGCCGGTAAGCCGGTGGTTGCACGGCTTCGTGGCTTCTGGTTTTCGGAACTGATATGCTTAGATAACGCCCGCTCCGTCGTGGCTTTTGCGAGGACGCATTTGAGCATAGCCGAATCCTGGAACATTCCACCCACGCATCAGCCGCTGGTGCCTCCGAGCCCCCCGCGCGCGCCGGAATCGATGACCGCACTCGGCCGGTTGGCGGCGCTGCGAGACAACGCCATCGCAACCTGGGGCCAGCGCGCCTACGAAGAAGATAACATCCAGGGCCGCTTCCTCCTGCGCTCGAGTTTTATTCTCAACACGCCGGATGCGATCCGCCATGTGCTGGTCGACAATTACGAGAACTACACCCGCACCGCCGCTGGCATCAGGGTGCTTCGTCCCGTGGTCGGCGAAGGCCTGCTGATTGCCGAAGGCCGCGCCTGGAAGCATCAGCGGCGGACCTTGTCGCCGGCATTTACGCCGCGCGCGGTGTCGCTGCTCGTTCCGCACATGGTTGCGGTGACCGACGAAACGATAGCAAAGCTGCAGGCGGCGGCTGGCGCGCCGGTCGATCTGCGCGAAACCATGCAGCGCATGACGCTGGAGATCGCCGGCCGCACCATGTTCTCGTTCGGGATGGAACGGCATGGAGCGACGCTGCGCAATTTCGTGATGGAATATGGCGATCGGCTGGCGCGGCCGCATTTTCTCGACTTGATCTTGCCGCTGGGCTGGCCGAGCCCTCAGGATTTTTCCCGCGCGCGATTTCGCAAACGGTGGACGCAGTTCGTCCGTCTGCTGATGGCGGAGCGCCGCGCCGCCGGGAAGAACGAGGGCGCGCCGGCGCGCGACCTGTTCGACCTGATGGATGCCGCGCACGATCCCGAAACCGGAAGGGCGTTCAGCGACGAGCAACTCGGCGACCAGGTCGCGACCATGATCCTGGCCGGCCACGAGACCACCGCGACCGCCCTGTTCTGGTCGCTGTACCTGCTCGCGCTCGATCCCTCGACGCAGGAAAAATTGGCGGCTGAGGCGCGTCGGGTCGCCGCCAACGGCAGTCTCGATGTCGAGCAGCTGAAATTCGCCCGCGCGGTTGTCGACGAAACCATGCGGCTCTATCCGCCGGTGTTTCTGATCGCACGCGCCGCCTTGGCAGGCGACACCATCGCCGGCATGCCAATCCGGAAGAACGACGTGATCCTGATCGCGCCCTGGCTATTGCACCGCCATGAAAAGCTTTGGCGCGATCCCAACGCATTCATCCCCGAGCGCTTCATGCCGCCAGCGCCGCCGCCGGACCGCTTCACCTATTTGCCGTTCGGGGTCGGCGCGAGAATCTGCATCGGTGCGCATTTTGCGCTGGTCGAGGCGACGCTCGCGCTCGCCAGGGTCATTGGCGCGTTCCGCGTCACGCTCGTGGACAAGGAGCCGGTGATGCCGGTCGGCGTCGTGACCACGCAGCCGGACCACTCGCCGATGTTCCGTATTGCTGCGCGTTGACGGGTATTGTCGGAGCTGCCGGCAATCCCCAACTAAAGCGCGATGGTTCAAGGTCGAATGATTGCGGTGCGTTGGATTATTGTTTGGGCATGAGATCGGCGCAAACGCGTTTTCGCGCTTGTCGCGACGGAAAACGGGTTTCCGCTGTTCCGGGTCATGCCATAGGCTGAAGCCATGAGCGACATAGAGGCCCAGTTTTCGGTTCTGAAGCAGACGGCCGATCCGGCCGTGACGGACGCGATCGCTGAGCTCATCGCCAAAGGCGAAGACCACGAGCTCAATCGCATCAACGCCCTGGATTTCTCCAGCCGTCGCGGTCTTGACGAAGAGCAGGTAATTTCAGCCTTCCTGCACGCCTCGCGGCTCGGCCTGTTCGATCTCACCTGGAACGTGCTCTGCCCCGGCTGCAGCGGCGTACTCGATGCGCACGACACGCTGAAGTCGCTGCGCCATGAGGACTATCAGTGCGGCCTGTGTGCCTGCGGCTACGAGCCTTCCGTCGACGAACAGGTCGAGGTCGCCTTCACCGTCAGCCCCAGGATCAGGAAGATCGCCGCGCACGATCCGAACACGCTGCCCTTGTGGGAATATTACAAGCAGGTTTTCTGGAGTTCGGGCATCGACCTTAACAGGGACACCTTCCCCTCCCTTGCCGATGAGGTGACGCTCGATGCGCTGGAACTGCCTGCCGGGGAAAAAGCGGTGCTGTCGCTGCAGCTTCCACAGCAATTCATCATCGCGTTCGAGCCGGTGACTCACTCGGCGCATTTCATCGAGGTGCAGGGTGAGCCGACCAAGGAGCGGCAGCAGCTCGCGCTGGTCTACAACAAGGCGCACCCGCCGACCGGCTCGATCAGCCTGCGACCGGGCCCTTTGCGGCTTTCGCTCGACAATCAGGCCGGCGTGCGCACGCTGCCTACCGTTTTTATCGCGGGTGAAGCGCTTCATGAAATGCTCGGCAAGCGCCGGCGGTTTCTGACCGCCAAGCGGATGCTGTCCAACCAGACCTTCCGCGACGTGTTCAAGGCCGACAACCTCAATATCGACCAGCGTCTGAAGATCACTTCCCTGACCTTTCTGTTCACCGACCTGAAGGGATCGACGGCGCTGTACGAGCGCGTCGGGGATCTCGCGGCCTTCGATCTGGTGCGCGCGCATTTTCAGGCGCTTCTGGGAATCATCTCCTCCGAGAAGGGCGCGGTGGTAAAGACCATCGGCGACGCCGTGATGGCGACCTTCGTGCGGCCCGAGCATGCCATCATCGCGGGCTTGCGGATGCGCGCCGCAATGGACGAGCTCAACGTCCAGCGCGGCAGGGACGATCTGGTGGTCAAGATCGGCATTCACGAGGGCCCGTGCCTTGCCGTCATGCTCAACGAGCGGCAGGATTATTTCGGCCAGACCGTCAATATCGCGGCCCGCGTTCAGGGCCTTTCCACATCGCAGGCGATCCACGTCACCGGACCCGTGATCGATGCGCCGGCGGTAGCCGCCATTCTGGAAAAGGAGGCGATCACGCCGATCCAGAAACAGGCAGCCCTTCGCGGCATCGCCGACAAGGTTTTGGTGTACGAAATTCCCTGACAGTCATCGTGAGAAGCGATTCAAGCTACGCTTTATGCGGGAGGCTTCCTCGCAATACCGCTTAAATTGCCGAAACGTAATCTCGCACAAGGGCGTTTGCGCATTGTGCGACTTGCGTTTTCGACTCATATATGGTGGCAAGCGGTGTCCCCGCGTACCGGCAAACCCTGGATGCGAACATCATGCTCGACGGACTACGCCAATTCATCGCCGACGTTATTTCTCCAAGCCCGAACGAGCATCGCTCATTCGACGATCGCGGATATCGTCTGGCCGCCACCGCGCTGCTGGTTCACGTCATGTCGCTCGACGGCCAGCCGTCGGAAGCCGAAAAGCGCAAACTTCACAGTCTGATCGAAAGCCGCTTCGGCCTTGATCCCGGCACCGCGGGCCAACTGATTGCGTCTGCCACGCAGGTCGAGGGCGAAGCGGTCGATCTCTACCACTTCACCAGCGTCATCATGCGTTCGGTGGACGAGGCGGGCCGGCTGCGCATTGTCGAGATGATGTGGGAATTGGTCTACGCCGACGGTCAGGTGAGCGAGTTTGAAGATAACGTCATATGGCGCGCCGCCGACTTGCTGGGCGTGTCTTCCCGCGACCGGATCGATCTCAAGCACCGCGCTGCCGCAAGCGCCCCGATTCCGAACCTCGCATCATCGTGATGCGATCTTGAAGTTCTGATCCGCCACGCCGGGCCGACGACGCCCGTTTCGGTCCATCAGGCGCGCTTCGGATTCTTCAAGAAAATAACGGCACAAGGCGGAGCGCGCGTTCGCGGCACTGCAAATGACAAAACTTTAATGTGCCTGCGGCCGCCGAAACGGTCACGCTCCAATAGCTGGTATTCGATTCTGGTGGGCGCGAGGATGCCGAAGCGCTTGCGGGCCGCTTGCATCCCGCCTAAGGCGTAGGCTCTCGCCCCGGGGAGGCGGCTATAGTTGTGTTCAAGAGCATTGAATCGTGACTGAACGGGTGACGCTGATTACCGGCGCCTCGGCGGGGATAGGCGCCGAACTGGCGCGGGTCTTCGGATCCAACGGCCATCGCCTGGCTCTGGTGGCGCGGCGGGCGGACCGTCTGTCGGCATTGGCTAAAGATATTACTGCGGTGGGGGGTAAGAACCCGATCGTGGTTCCCTGCGACCTCGAACAGACTGACGCTGGTGATCGGATCGCCGCCGCACTCACTGCCGAAGGCGTGGAAGTTCAATATGTCGTCAATAATGCCGGCTTCGGCTTGTCCGGCCATGCCGCCCAATTGGATCGCACGCAGCAGCTTGGCATGATCGCGGTCAATGTCCGCGCGGTGACCGATTTGTCGCTGCGGTTTTCCGAGCAACTGATCCGCCATCGCGGCGGCATTCTCAATGTGGCATCGATTGCAGGCTTCCTGCCGGGGCCCGGAATGGCGGTGTACTACGCCTCGAAGGCCTATGTCCTGTCGCTGACAGAAGCCCTGCGCGCCGAGCTCGGTCCGCACGGCGTGCGGGTGACGGTGCTTTGTCCGGGCCCGGTGCCGACCGAATTCCAGGAACGGGCGGGATTTAAGCCTGGATTTGATTCGACGGTGCTTAGCGTTTCGGCCGCCGATGTTGCTCGCGCCGCCTATCGCGGCTTGATGGACAACAAGCGGGCAGTGCTGCCCGGATTCGGCATCAAGGTGGTGCCGCTGATGCTGCGGCTGTTTCCCCGCGGCTTCATTCTCGCGGCCGTCTCCGGCTTTCAGCTGCGCAAGCGCTGATATGACCTCAATCCGAGGCCATTTTGGCCCGTAGCTTGCTTGTCCAAGGATCGTGTCTGGAGCTCGCACTCACCCAAAATTAACGATCACCTCGCTACCATCGCCTCCTTGGGCCTGCGAAAAGACAGCTTGATGTCGTTCCATGCCAATAACATCGCCACCGGACCTGTGTGGCGCGTTCCGGCCGGCGCCAAACCAGCCGCCGATCGCCCCTTGGCTGCCACATCCCTTCTGCCCGTGCTGATGGTCCTGCATCAGGAAACGTCGACTCCGGGCCGGGTCGGCAACGCGCTGCGAGAGCTCGGATATCCGCTCGATATAAGGCGGCCGCGCTTTGGCGATGCGCTTCCCGAAACTCTGGAGGGCCGTGCGGGCGCCGTGATTTTCGGCGGACCGATGAGCGCGAACGACGGTGATGAGTTCGTTCGCCGCGAGATCGACTGGGTCGCCGTCCCGCTGGCCGAGCAGCGTCCATTCCTGGGAATCTGTCTCGGCGCGCAGATGCTGGCAAGGCAACTTGGCGCCCGGGTCGCGCCGCATGCTCAGGGACGCGAGGAGATCGGCTATTACCCGATCCGGCCCACGGCGGCCGGGACCAAGCTGTGTCCGGACTGGCCCGATCATGTCTACCACTGGCACCGCGAGGGATTCGAACTGCCTCACGGTGCCGAATTGCTGGCGGAGGGCGGCGACTTCCCGGTGCAGGCGTTCCGGGCGGTCAATTGCTTCGGCTTGCAGTTTCATCCCGACGTGACCTACGCAATGATGCATCGCTGGACGACGCGTGGCGCGGCGCGGCTCGAATTGCCCGGCGCTCACCCGCGGCATCAACACTTCGCCGACCGCGCACAATATGATGTGGCTGAGCGCGCCTGGTTGAAGCGATTTCTCGATGGCTGGCTGAGCCTCGTGCCGGCGTCGATGATGTCACAGGCCGCGGAATAGGCGGGGGCTCTCGTAAATCTCGAACTGTGCATTGGAGACCGGCATGACGCCTGTCCTCGTCATGGCCGGGCTTGACCCGGCCATCCACGTCCTTGTCTCCTTTAGCAGAGCAAACAAGACGTGGATCACCGGGACAAGCCCGTGATGACGCCAAGTTTGTGGCGGGGATTCCATGCGCGCGTCAGATTGCTTACATGTTGAGTCCAGTTCAGCGGGCGCAAAGGACAGCGACATGACAAACGATGAGTTCGCACAATTGTTGAAGGAGTTCACGCGCTCGGCGGAATCCGGCAAAAGGCTCGCACTGAGACGCCTGAAAGTGCTGAGCGAAAATGAACCGGCCGCGGTCTTTTGAGCCCGTCGCCGCCCTTCGGGCTACGCCGGGCACGCTTCGCCCTTCGGGTTTGTCATGGCCGTGCCGCGCGAAGCCCGACGGGCGAAGCGTGGTGGAGCCAGGCGGGATCGAACCGCCGACCTCGTCATTGCGAACGACGCGCTCTCCCAGCTGAGCTATGGCCCCGTCGTGGCCGCCTCGATGAACATGGGCGACCGAGTGTGGGCGCCATTTACAATCCGCGTCAAGGTCAAGTCAAGAACGGTGAAATCGCGGGCTTTTTCGGGGCTTTTTTGCAAGGAACTTCCCTTGTTTGCACGAGGTGGAACCGATATCTAGCAGACGGTCCGATCCGCGGCCTGTCCCATCGAGCAAGCCCCACCATGCGTGCCCTTCTCGACATCGTTCTCATTGTCCTGGATCTCTATGTCTGGCTTCTGATCGCCGCGGCCATCCTGTCCTGGCTGATCGCCTTCAATGTCGTGAACACGCGCAACCAGTTTGTCGCCGCGGTGGCCGAATTCCTTTACCGGATCACCGAACCGCTGCTGGCGCCGATCCGCTCGTTCCTGCCGAATTTCGGCGGGCTCGATATCTCGCCGATCATCCTGATCCTGATCATCATGTTCATTCAACGGGTGATCACCTATTACGTCTATCCGAGTGTGTTCTGATCGCGTGCCTGAATGGCCGATCCTTAATGGCCGATCCTTGGCGTTATTCCGCCCAAGGCGTCAGTATGGCGCTTCGGGTAACCCCGCGCGGCGGCCGGGACGCTGTTGATGGTGTCGAGACCCTTGCCAACGGCCGCACCGTGCTCAAGGTGCGGGTTCGTGCCATCGCCGAAGGCGGCGAAGCCAATCGCGCGGTGACTAAACTGCTGGCCAGCGCGCTGGGCGTGCCCAAGGCGAGCGTACGGATTGTCTCGGGAGAGACCTCGCGCCTCAAGCAGGTCGCCGTCGATGGCGATCCGGAAAGGCTCGGGCAAGCGCTGCGCACGCTTGTTTCGGCGAACCAATGATGGGATCGATATGACAGCCCGGATCATCGATGGAAAACGCATCGCCGCCGAACTTCGTGCCCGCGTCGCCGACGAGGCTGGGCGGGCGCGGCGCGACCATGGGTTGACGCCCGGTCTCGCCGTCGTGCTGGTCGGCGACGATCCCGCGAGCCAGGTTTATGTGCGTAGCAAGCACAGGCTGACGCAGGAAGCCGGCATGGCCTCGTTCGAGCATGTGTTGCCGGCGGACGTCGCGCAAGACGAACTGCTGGCGCTGATCGCCCGGCTTAACCGCGATCCCCTCGTCCATGGCATTCTGGTGCAATTGCCGTTGCCGAAGTCGCTCAATACCGAAGCAGTGATCAACGCCATCGACCCCGCGAAGGATGTCGATGGCCTGCATCCAAACAATGCCGGGCGCCTGGCGAACGGATTTGCGGCGCTGTCGCCTTGCACGCCGCTCGGCTGCATCATCCTGACCAAAAGCGTTCACGCCTCGCTTCAAGGCATGAATGCGATCGTGATCGGCCGCTCCAACCTGGTGGGACGGCCGCTCCTGCAGTTGCTGCTCAATGAGAACGCGACCGTGACGATCGCGCATTCGCGTTCGCGCGAACTGGCCACGCTGTGTGCGCGCGCCGATCTGGTCTATGCCGCCGTCGGCAAAGCGGAAATGGTGCGCAGCGACTGGATCAAGCCGGGCGCCACCGTGATCGATGTCGGCATCAACCGGCTGGTCGATGCCGACGGCAAGGCCCGCCTGGTCGGCGATGTCGATTTTGCCGAAGTGTCGCAAGTCGCCGGTGCCATCACGCCGGTGCCGGGCGGCGTCGGCCCGATGACGGTGGCCTGTCTTCTGGTCAACACGCTGCGCGCGGCCAGCGCCATTGCCGGATTGCCGAAGCCGGCGGTGTGAGAGCCGTCGTTCCGGGGCGCGAGCAAAGCGAGCGAACTATGGTGCGCGATTGCGCACCTGAGAACCTCGAGATTCTCTGATGTGCAATTGCACACCACAGTTCGATGCTCTGCATCGCCCCGGAATGACGGCTAGAGCCGTTTCGGTTCTGATTGAATCAGAACCGAGGCTCTGATCTTTTGTTTTGACGCGTTTTCTTCACGCGAACCGGTATCCACTTCGCTCGAAAACGCTATAGGCCATCACTTCTTCCCGCGCGCGATGCCGTCCGCGATCAATTGATGCGCTTCTTCCGCATCGCCCCAGCGCAGCACCTTCACCCATTTCCCGGGTTCGAGATCCTTGTAGTGCTCGAAGAAATGCCGGATCTGCTGCAGCGTGATGTCGGGCAGGTCGCTATAGGTCCTCACCTTGTCGTAGCGCTGGGTGAGCTTGGAGGACGGCACCGCGATGATCTTCTCGTCGCCGCCGGCCTCGTCTTCCATCAGCAGCACGCCGACCGGCCGCACGCTCATCACCGCGCCGGGAACGATTGCCCTTGTGTTGGCGATCAGCACGTCGCAAGGGTCGCCATCGTTCGAAAGCGTGTGGGGAATGAAGCCGTAATTACCGGGGTATCGCATCGCGGTGTACAGGAAACGGTCGACGACGAGCGTGCCGGCTTCCTTGTCGAGTTCGTACTTGATCGGTTCGCCGCCGACCGGCACTTCGATGATCACGTTGACCTCGCGCGGCGGATCGACCCCGATCGAGATGGCGTCAATGCGCATGGCTCGCCTCCCACAAGGTTTTTGGTCTGATTCCGCCCCGAAGCTCGAAAGGTTTGAGGCGGCCTGTTTGCGCCACCCCGCGTTAGCTTCTCTCAAAAAAATCCGGATCGGGCGTGCTTCGAACGATCGAAGTTTTAATTGGTCCAGGCGAAGGCGACCTTATCGAGCGACTTCGGCCCGAATTTCTCCGAGGAACGCGCCACCATGCGGCCACCGAGCGCGCGGTAAAACTCGGTCGCAGCCTCATTGTCGGAAAGCGCCCAGATCACCATGCTCTTCAAGCCGCTCTGCAACAGGTCACGCCTTGCGGCGGTGAACAGCCGCCGACCGAAGCCGAGGCCCTGAAATTCAGGCCGCAGATAGAGCTCGTAGATTTCGCCTTCGAAATGCAGGCTGCGGGCGCGGTTGCGGCCGTAATTGGCATAGCCGGCGATCTTGTCGCCGAACACGAGCACGCTCACGCGGCTGCCCTTGCGGATCGCGCTGTCCCACCATTGCGGACCGCGCCGGTTGATCAGCTTCTCAAGCTCCGCGCCGGGAATGATGCCCTGATACGCCGAACGCCAGGCTTCGTCATGGGTGGAAGCCACCGCAGCCGCGTCCGCAGCTTTGGCCGGTCGTACCTCGATCAGGGTTGTGCTCATGTTCGGATCAAAGCAAGTCGGCGCGTCGGCTTCAAGGTCTATCGTTAATTATCGGTTAACCTGTGGATTTTCTGCATCAGTTTACCGACCGAACTGTGCCGAAAGTGGACAGACCGATGGCGTTGCGGCATTTGGCCGGGCGCCGCCGGGGCTTGCCGGGAATTTGACAGCCTGTGCAGGGTTGTCGCCTTCACCAAAAAGGCCGTCTTCACCAAAAATTGCACCGATTGATTCGGCGCTGATGGAGGGGTTCGCGACCACCCGGCTGTGGGCACAATTTGCAAAAGTGTCCGCGGCAATGGGAAGCGAATGTTAGAATCGGCCCATTCCGAAGTTCACAACCGTGGCGGGCAAGGTTCATGGCATCCTTAAAAGCGTTTTTCCCCTTGGCCTTGCTTGGGTTGGTTTGGGCGCAGGCCGCAGCCGCACAAGCGCACCTCGGTCCGCAGGGGGCAGAGGGCGAACCCAATCGCGAACAGCAATGGCTGGTGCCGTCGCCCGACCCGAGCCTCGCCGCGCATGCGGTATTGTTTCGGCCGCCGGGCGAGGGACCTTTTCGCCTGGCAGTGATTGCCCATGCCACGACCCAGAACGTGCTGCGTCGCGCCCAAATGCCGCAGCCGGAATACCGCGCGCTTGCCGCGTGGCTGGTGGCGCGAGGCTTTGCCGTTCTGGTGCCGGAACGTCCGGGCCATGGTGCAACCGGCGGAAAATATTTCGAGGACCAGGGCGGCTGCGACGAGGCCGACTATTCCCGCTCGGGGCGCGCCACCGGCGAGGAAATAGCGGCGGCGCTGACCTATATGCGGGAACAGTCCTTGATCCGGCAGGATGGTGCGGTCGTGGTCGGGCATTCGGCCGGCGGCTGGGGTGCGCTGGTGCTGGCAGCCGGCGATCCGGCTGCCATTTCCAACATCATCGTCTTCGGCGCGGGCCGCGGCGGTCACGCCAACGACTTCGAAAATCAAATCTGCGCGCCGCACACGCTGATCGCGGCGGCCGGCGAGTTCGGCCGCACCGCGCGCATTCCCGTGACCTGGCTGGTGGCGGCCAATGACAGTTATTTCTCGCCGCAGTTTTCCAGGAAACTCGCCGACGCGTTTCGCACCAGCGGCGGAAGGGTCGATTTTCGGGTGCTGGCGGCCTCGGGCAGCGAGGGCCATTGGTTGCCGGAGACGGAGGCCGGCGTCAAAAGCGCAAGTGCGGAGCTCGATCGCGCGCTCAAGCTGCGCACGCGCGGCGCGGCCGCCAAGTGATGACGGCCTATTTCCTCATCAAATATTTGCACGTGCTTGGCGCGATCGTCATTCTCGGCACCGGGATCGGCATCGCCTTCTTCATGCTGATGGCCCATCTCAGCGGTGACAGAACATTCATCGCGCGCACGGCAGCTACAGTCGTGATCGCGGATATCGCGTTCACCTTGAGCGCGGTGATTCTGCAGCCCATTAGCGGCGGGATATTGATGGCATTGTCGGGAACGAGCTTGGCCGAGCACTGGCTTCTGGCTTCGATCGCCCTCTATGCGCTCGCCGGACTGTTCTGGATTCCCGTGATTTTCATGCAGATCGAGATGCGCGACCTCGCCCGCGCCGCCGCGACAAAGCACGAGCCCTTGCCGAAGCGCTATTTCGAGGTGTTTCGCCGCTGGTTTGCCTTCGGCATTCCGGGTTTCGGCTCGGTGATGGTCATCCTCTGGATGATGATCGCCAAACCAGATTTTTGAGCAAGCCGGCATGGTTGGGACCAAAAAAATTCTTGTGCTCGGCGCCTCCGGCCTGATCGGGCGCTTTGTCACCGACGATCTGCGCGCGCGGGGTTTTCATGTGGTTGGGGTTGCGCGGCGCTTCTCGTCTTCGCAAGCCGCCGGCGCCGACGATCTGGAGATGCCCCTTGTTGCGATGGATTCGGGCGCTTTGGCGCGGCTGATCGATACCCACGACATTGACGTCGTCGTCAATTGCGTCGGTCTGTTGCAGGATGTGCCGGGCAGCGATGTCGGCGCCGTGCACCGCGATTTCGTCGCGCGGCTGGTGCGGGCGATCCGCGAAAGCGGCCGCTCGATCTACCTTGTGCACATCTCGATCCCGGGCGAAGTGGTCAGCGACCGCACCGACTTTGCCACCACAAAACGCGAGGCCGAGCGTCTGATCGCCAGTTCCGGGATTCCTGGCGCGATCCTGCGGCCGGGTTTTGTCATCGCACCTGCCGCTTACGGCGGCAGCGCCATGGTGCGCGCGCTCGCAGCACTTCCGTTTCAACTTCCCGCCACCGAATCAGGGGTGCCATTCCAGCCGGTGATGGTCGGAGACATCTCCGCGACCATCGCCTTTCTTGCCTCGCGAGAGGGCGGCGACAAGAGCACCGACGCCGTGGTCTGGGATCTCATGCAGCAAGAGCCCGTCACGCTCGGCGGCGTCATCGATTCATTTCGCTGCGCGCTTGGTACAAAGGCTTTGCCGCGCATCACCATTCCCGCCTTCGCGCTCGATCTCGGCGCCAGACTCGGCGATTTCGCAGGCCGGCTCGGCTGGACGCCGCCGATCCGAAGTACCGCGCTCGCCGAATTGCGGCGCGGCGTCCGCGGCGATCCGTCGGCCTGGATGGCGGCAACCAATATCGTGCCGGCGGATGCCGTGCGAGCGACGGGCCTTCGCGGCGCGACCATCCAGGACAAATGGTTCTCCCGCCTCTACCTGATCAAGGCGCTGGTGATCGCAAGTCTCGTGGTGTTCTGGAGCCTCTCCGGCTTCATTGCCCTGTTCGTCTCTTACGATGCGGCTACCGATATCCTTCGCAGCCACGCCTTTCCGCCCGCGCTGGTCGCGCCGATCACGGTCCTTACCAGTGTGATGGATATCACGATCGGTGCGCTGATCGCCTTTCGGCGCACTGCGGCATTCGGTTTGATCGCGGGCATCGCCGCGTCTTTCGGCTATATGATCGCCGCCGCGATCCTGACGCCGGATCTGTGGATCGAGCCGCTGGGAGCGCTGGTGAAGACCGCACCCGCGGTCGTCCTGATGCTGGTCGCGCTTGTGACGTTGGATAACAGATAACAGGATATGAAGCATGTCCTCGGGCTTGACCCGAGGGTGGGTGCCGGCTCGCGTGAAGAAAACGCGTCAAAATAACGGGTGATCACGATGCGCCCATGGCCCGACGACGACGTGATCCTCTATGACGGTGTTTGCGTGTTCTGCTCGCGCTGGGTGCGTTTTGTAGCCGCGCGCGACAGGGAGCGGCGCTTTCGCTTCACCGCGATTCAGTCGCCCTACGGCACGCGGCTCGCGCGAGCGTATCGCATCGATCCGCAGGATCCCGACACCAATGCCGTGATCCATGGCGGCGTCGCCTATTTCAAATCCGACGCGGCGCTGACGGTGCTGGGTCTGTTGCCCGGCTGGAGCTGGGTGCGCGTGTTGTTCGCGGTGCCAAAATCCCTGCGCGACGCCATCTACAACCTGGTCGCGCGCAACCGCTACCGGATTTTCGGGAAGTATGAGGCGTGCTTTGTGCCGGATGCGGAGTTCAGGGACCGGGTGATGGAGTAGCGGGTGGCAGAGAAATAGACCTCGACAATCGCACAATCCAGGGTGATAGTGGCTGACATTTCAATCGGTAATATTTCAATGTCCGAGATCGCTGTCCCGTCACAGACTGTTCCGGGGCCTGGAGCTGTCGACAAGATTGAACCACCAGTGCGCCGCACCGCAGTGCTTGTGGTGCACGGCATGGGCAGTCAGCGGGCGCTGGACACAGTCCGCGGGGTCATCAATGCGGTATGGCTCGACAAGGACACTGAGCCCGGCCCGAACGACAAGCGCTACTGGCTGCATCCGGAACGCAAGAGCGACGATTTGGATCTGTCAGTCCTCACCACCAATGAGGTTCCAGGCACCGTCGACAAGCGCAGTGTCGATTTTCACGAACTCTACTGGGCGCATCTGATGAGCGAGACGCGGGCGGTCGCGGTCTTGCTCTGGTTGTTTGAGCTCGTGCGCAAGGGGCCACGGCTCAAGCGCGGCATGCGCGCGCTGTGGTGGGGCGCGACGATCTTTTTGTGTTTGCTGGTGCAGTCCGTGGTGCTTCTCGTTCTGCATGGGATACTGCTGTTGCTGGGCAATCCGCCGCTCATCGATGACAAGGTTCAATTCGCCGTCACCAAGGGGGCGAGCTCGATCTTCCTGTGGAATCATCCCTATCACGAACCCGAAGCCTTGCTGCTCGCGCCTTTCTTCGTGCTGTTCATGGCGGCCACCTTTGCTGTCTTCTTTGCGGCCTCGCGCGGGGCCTGGAAAATCCTGGTGGGCGCCGTGGTTCTGGCAGCGATATCCGGAGCGATTTTCTATACCGGCATTGCCCATGAGACCCTCGCCTGGCTGACGTCCCTGTTCCTGCCGATCCTGATTTCGCTGTGTGTCGCCGCGATCGCCATGGGCAGGTGGGGTGCGATCGCAATGATGGCCACCTACCTGCTCTCATCGGGCTTTTTCGTGCTTTACCTGAATGCACGATATCTCTTCGATTGGAGCGGTCTCAAATCTGCGGGCAATATCTTTGCACTAAACGGCGGGCCGTTCTCCGACATCCTGCAGCACGGCTGGATTTTCTGGAGCCTGAACGAGCGCTACAGCGCGGTGATCGCATTCGCCGTCATACTCTTGTACCTCGCGCTTTATGCCTTGTTCCTTCAGCCCTATCTCGGCGATGCGGCGCGATATTTTCGTGCTTCGCCAGGCAATGTGCTGGTCAGGCGAGAAATTCGCAGGCAGGCGGTCGAAATGCTCGACACCTTGCACAAGTGGGGCACCTACGACCGAATTGTTGTGGTCGCGCATAGTCTGGGGACGGTGGTTGGCTACGACATGCTGCGTGCCTATTTCAGCAGGGTCAACAACCGTCTTCCTCGCTCCGATCTTCTTGAACCGGAGTTCTCCCAGCTCGACCAGCACGATCCGGAAAACCCTTCCGGCGCGATCACGAGCCAAGCCGAATTCTGCGCGAAAGGACGCGCCCTGATCGGAAAAATCGCGGCAGAAACCATCAACAGTCCGACCCCCGCCAATCAAAAGCTCCCGACCTGGCTGGTCACGGATTTCGTCACGCTGGGCAGTCCGCTGACCCACGCGTACTATTTGATGTGTGACGGCAGTACGGAGGAGAAACTTGTCGACGATTTTCATCGCAGGGTGAAGCAGCGGGAATTTCCCGTTTGCCCGCCGAAAAAACAGGATGGGGATGGGCTGCTGTCGTTCACGAACCCGAACACCAGGCGAAAAGAGTTTCATCATGCCGCGCTGTTCGCAATGACTCGTTGGACCAACCTGTTTTTTCCGATGAACCAGATGTTCTGGGGTGATGCGATTGGCGGCGCCCTCAAGGACATCTTCGGCCGCTATATTGGGGATACTCCGGTCTCTACCGTGAGCCCCGCGGCCCCCAGGTTCTTCACCCATACGGCCTATTGGAAGACCAGCTGCCCCGATGGACGGGCTGCGCCGCACATTGTTGCCTTGCGGCAGGCAGTGGATCTCGAGGACGTCTAGTCGCGCGCAACCGCTGCCGGATTTTCGGGAAGTACGAGGCGTGCTTCGTGCAGGATGCGGAATTCAGAGACCGGGTGTGAGAGCGACACAGAACGCGACGAGCGGTGTTCTTGGATCACTAATCCCAACAAAATTGGTGCTCCATTCACCACGAAAGCATTCGCTTGCCCACCACCGTTCCAAAGAATGTTTTAAAACTGAGGACATTACTGTGACGCTCGTATTCGGTTTCTTTCGATTTTTTCAAGTGTTCAGGGACCACAAGGATAATTCCCATGGATTCCATTTCCTCGATCGCGTTCGCAGCTATGTTTTCATCAACAGTGCCGAGAAAGAGTTCACAACCGTGCATCTCCCGTTCGACCTGCTTCCACCGCTCGCGCAGCGTGGTCTTCGCGCTTAAAATTAAACCCCGGTCCTTACCTTTTCGAGGTTTGGCAAGGTGAGCAAACGACGGAAGGACAAAGTCTGGTCGCTTGCGAGCTTGGATCACTACTTGCTTCCCGAAGGGGACTTTCCCGTCCAAAAGCATACGTTCAATGTGGTGTTCAAAGGACACTCCGGCACGGGCTTTGCGCTGCTGACCAGCTGATAGCATGTAGCGATCAATCTCGGGCAGGCGATCAACGAGTGCGTGGATAATGCTGGCGATTGGGGGGGCCTGGAACGTCTCCAAGAACAATTCTAACCAGCCCAACTGCCCTTTCGCGAAGCTGGTAGCTGCGAAAAAGATCCCATTCAATCGCTCGACTGATTTCCCGAAGGGCGTCGCCCGGCGCCTCCATGTCAAACGGGTTTAAATCACTCCGAGCATGTTTCCTCAGATAAGCGTCTCGCGCCTCACCGGCCAGTGCCACACGGTAATCTCCTAGTCCAATCGGAATTCACTATCCTTTCCGCCGGTGTCGCCCGAAAATCGCGACTTGGCCGCATCGAGCTCTTTTTGGAGCGCTCGAAAGATCTTCTTGGCGTCTTCGTCGGTGTACTCGTAGGCGCTTCTGTTCGCGAGGTTCCCGATCAACCGCACGTCCTTGATCGCGCGGTTCACTCGCGCCTCAGCCAACTCCACGAATTTTTTCCGCTTGTCGCGCAAGGCGTGCTCCCCAGCCCCCTTTTTTTGCCAGCGCGGGAGCCTTCTGTCAACAATACTTCGCAAATATATGCGAAATATCACGAATGTGTTTGGATGCGCTTGTTATAAATAGTTGACTTTTAAAGGAAAATCATCGTAGGTGATCGGTTCGGCTTGGTAGCAAAGACGTCCCAGCCGGGCCGAGCTTCGCATCTACAAGCGCCCCCATCACCTCCCGCGCCGCCCTCTCCCCCGAATCCTTCGCTCCATGGGCGGTTGAGAAAAAATTCGGCGAAGTCGCTTCGCCCGCAAAGAACAGGCGGCTGTCGACGGGAGCTGCGAGCGCGGCGCGCATCCCGGCGTGTCCGGGCAGCGCATGCGAATAGGAGCCGCGGGCGAACGGGTCTTGAGCCCAGCGCGATTCGGCAAGCGGCTTGAGCCGACGGCGGTAGTCCGAACCAAGCATCGCCACGATCTCGTCGATGGCTTCTTCGGCGAGCGCGCCTTCGCCGGCCTCTTCCAGTTCGCGCGCGAAACGCCCGCCGAAAAAGCCCTCGATGCAGGGCTGCCCAAAGGGACGCAGATGATAGGCGCCCATCGCCGTGCGCATGGTGGCGCCGCGCAAATTGCCGTCCACGGGCAGATCCTCAGGCTTATCCAGCGCCAGCGTCACCTTGTCGGCGAGCCCGAGCGGCAGGGCGCGCGCGGCATCGACCTTCGCAGGCAATGCCGGGTGGAAACGGATCGCCTCGTCCGCGATCAGGTTGGTCGGCACCGTGACGATCACGCGGCCAGCAGAAAGCACGCCCTTTGAGGTCTCGATCCGCACGCGCGTGCCCGAATGGTCGATCAGCGTGACTTCGGTTTTCAGCGCCAACGGGCAGGGCGCGCCATAGGCGGCCATCAGTGCGCCGTAGCCCTCCCGCACCCGCCAATTGAGCCCGGTGTCCTCATAGGCGTCCATGTCGAGGATCGAAACACGATCGAGCTCGGTGCCATTGATATAGGTCGAGATCGCATCGATCATCTCGTTCCAGCGGTTACCCGGTTCAAGACAGGCATTCGCTGGGCCGTCGCGGCCGCTTTTCGCGGCTTCCTCGGCGCGTTCGTAAAAGGCGTCGATCGCACGCATGAATTCGCGGCGCTGCTCGGGCGGAAAGACCGCATCAAATCCCCGCTCGCGCCACGGCGGACGGTTTTTGTCGATTTCGAAATTCAATTCTTCCGCAACCGCGACAAAGGAATTCTTGTCCGCCGAATGCAGCCAGCCGCAGCCGACGTCGAAGTTGATTTCGGGCGAGGGCATGATGGTATGACCGCGTCCGCCGACGCGGTCGCGCGCTTCCACGACCAGCAGCGAAAGACGGGAATTCTCCAGCGCACGCGCTGCGCCAAGGCCGGCGGCCCCGGCGCCGATAATGGCTACATCGACTTCGGAAGGAAGGGGCATGGTTAAAGTGTAGGGGGCGAATGGTGAGTGGCGAACAGCGAGTAGGTAAGACGCTCTTGCTCTATTCGCCACTCCCTATTCGCCATTCGCCACTTGCCTACGCCACCGCCTGCCTGGCCTTTTCGGCGCGCTTGCGGTCATTGGCATCGAGAAACTTCTTGCGCAGCCGGATCGATTTCGGCGTCACCTCGACCAGCTCGTCGTCCTCGATATAGGCCAACGCTTTCTCCAGCGTCATTTTGATCGGCGGCGTCAGGCGCACTGCTTCGTCCTTGGCGGTAGTGCGGATGTTGGTGAGCTGCTTGCCCTTGAGCACATTGATCTCAAGATCGTTGTCGCGGGTATGCTCCCCGACGATCATGCCCTTGTAGACCTTCCAGCCGGGCTCGATCATCATCGGACCGCGATCCTCCAGCTTGAACATGGCGTAGGCCACGGCCTCGCCCTGGTCATTGGAGATCAACACGCCGTTGCGCCGGCCCTGGATATCGCCCTTGAAGGGCGCATATCCATGGAACAGCCGGTTCATGATCGCGGTGCCGCGGGTGTCGGTGAGCAGTTCGCCCTGATAGCCGATCAGGCCGCGGGTCGGCGCATAAAACACCAGCCGCAAGCGATGGCCCCCGGAGGGGCGCATCTCGATCATCTCGGCCTTGCGTTCGCTCATCTTCTGCACGACCACGCCGGAATGCTCCTCGTCGACGTCGATCACGACTTCCTCGATCGGCTCCTGCCAGCCGCCGGTGGTCTCGTCCTGCTTCAAAACGACGCGCGGACGCGACACGCTGAGCTCAAAGCCCTCGCGACGCATGGTCTCGATCAGGATCGCGAGCTGCAACTCGCCGCGGCCCGAAACTTCCATCGCATCCTTGTCGGCGGATTCGGTCACGCGCAGCGCGACGTTGCCTTCGGCTTCGCGCAGAAGCCGATCGCGGATCATGCGGCTCGTCACCTTGTCGCCTTCGGTGCCGGCGAGCGGTGAATTGTTGACGATGAACGACATCGACACTGTCGGCGGATCGATCGGCTGCGCCTTCAGCGGCGTCTCGACGGTGGGATCGCAGAAGGTATCGGCCACGGTGCCCCTGGTGAGGCCGGCAATGGCGACGATGTCGCCGGCCTCGGCCTCCTCCAAAGGCGTGCGCTCGATGCCGCGGAACGCGAGGATCTTTGTCAGCCGTCCCTGCTCGATCAGCTTGCCGTCGGCATGGAGTACCTTGACGGTCTGGTTCGGCTTGATGCTGCCGGAGGTGATGCGGCCGGTGATGAGGCGGCCAAGATAGGGGTTGGCCTCCAGGATGGTGCCGATCATTCGGAACGGCCCGTCCTCCACCGTCGGCGGGGCGACGTGGCGCAGGATCAGGTCGAACAGCGGCTGCATGCCCTTGTCCTTCGGGCCCTCCGGGCTTTCCGCCATCCAGCCCTGCTTGGCCGATCCGTAGAGAATCGGAAAATCGAGCTGCTCTTCGCTGGCATCGAGCGCGGCGAACAGGTCGAATACCTCGTTGATGACCTCGGTTGGGCGCGCGTCGGGGCGGTCGACCTTGTTGATGACCACGATCGGCTTCAGGCCGACCTTGAGCGCCTTCGACACCACGAACTTGGTCTGTGGCAGGGGGCCTTCGGCGGCGTCCACCAGCACCAGCGCGCCGTCCACCATGTTCAGAATACGCTCGACCTCGCCGCCGAAATCGGCGTGGCCGGGCGTGTCGACGATGTTGATGCGGGTGTCCTTCCACTGCACCGAGGCCGCCTTGGCCAGAATCGTGATGCCGCGCTCGCGCTCCAGATCGTTGGAATCCATCGCGCGCTCAACCACGCGCTGGTTTTCACGAAATGTGCCGGATTGCTGCAGCAGGCGATCGACCAGCGTGGTCTTGCCGTGGTCGACGTGGGCGATGATGGCGACGTTGCGAAGCTTCATGGGTCACTTCTTGTTCGATCTCGACAATGGTCTTGGCGCGATCTCGCGGGAAAACCGGGACCTTTGCCTCGCGATGACGCTTTAAAAAACCTGAATTTCGGTGAGGCTCTTGCCAAAAAGGAAGCCCGGCCGAAGCGACCGGGCACGCCTTTACTAGTTGCGACGCAATATAGTCAGGAATTGCCGGGAAACAATGGCTTGTTTCGGGTTTGGTTAGCCGATTTTGACCCAAAACAGCCGTGAGTTACGCAACGTTGGACGTTTCTGTCGGGTAGACCCCGCGCAATACTTCCTCAAAGTGATTTTTGACGTTTTCGTTACACAGGCAGGCTCGCTTCTGCAACGCCTCTCGGTTGCGGACCAGAATCGAGCCGCGGCGGGTCTCCAGCACGCCCTCGCTCTTGAAAATCTGGATAACCCGGCTGGCATAGCTGCGGCCGACGCCCAGTAACGTGGCGAGTTGCTCATGCGTCAGCGGCACGACATTGTCGCCGTTGGTGCGTTCCATGGCCGAGATGATCCACTTCGCCGTGCGCTGCTCGATCGAATGGGCCGCGTTGCAGGCGGTCGACTGAAACATCTGGGCCAGCAGGCAATCGGCATATCGCGCAAACACATTGCGCAGCGAAGGCGAGGTGGTTTTCGCCTCATCCAGCCTCGCGATGGGCAGGCGCACAAACGGCCCGCCGAATTTGACGGTCATGCGGGTATAGGCCGGCAGGTAGCCGAGACTGACGATTCCGCCAACCGCGCCCTCGCGGCCGACAAGAATGGTCTCGACGTCGCGGCCATCCTCGCTCGCGACCAGATAGGAAACGAGGCTGGCGCCGCAGGGAAAATGGACCGTGTCGACATCGTCGCCGGGATTGTAGAGCGGCGTGTTGGACCGGGCCTCTTCGCGCACCAGATGCGGCGCGATCAGCGCGAAGTCGCCGGCGCTGAGCCGGCGCAAGAGATTGTTGCACGGCCGATCGGCGCCGTTGCCAGCGTGCGACGTCATTCGGAGTCCCTTGGGTTTGCGGTCCTCACAATAAGCGCTCAACCTTCGGCGGTTCCGTCTACTAGTGCACAGACAAACGCCTGAGGCAGTGGGAAGGTTTCGCCAGAGGAACCTGCTAGAATGCGTTTCTTTCATGCCTTTGGTCGGAACTTTTGCCAGTCCCCAAGATGAGTTCATGGATATTTTGAGCGATCGCCTGCCCGACGACGTGCTGATCGTCGAGGACGACCCCATCATCGCGCTCGGTTTTGAAGATACGATTGTCGGCTTCGGCGTCAGCGTGGTCCGCACCGCCGCTAGCGTCAGCCAGGCACTGAAGATGATTGAAGAGCGTGCGCCGGAGTTTGCGCTGCTCGATGTCGCATTGGTCCGGGAGATGAGCTTTGAGATCGCCGAGCGGCTCGATGCGCTCGCAATTCCGTTCGCCTTCGTCACCGGATACAGCGCCGATGTGAAGGTCCCCGTGGCGTTTACGGAACGGCCGCGATTGCCCAAGCCCTGCACGGCCGATGCGTTGTTGGCTGTGTTGAAAAGCTATCGCCTGGCGCAGTGATTGAACTGGAGATCGGAATTTTGAGCCTTACGCCGGGTCGAGCGTGGTCGACCACAGCGCAACGTCGGCGCGATCACGCAGCGTCACCGTCATCTGGCCCGTTGCGCCGTCGATCCTGACGTGACCGAAGAACTGCATGTTGGCGGAGGGCGGCAGGTTTGGTTTGTCGACGCCGGCGGCTTTGACGAACCTGACTTCCGGTCCGAAGGTGTTGTCGAGTTCGTTCGGCCCAAAAGTTCCCGCGTTCAAGGGACCAGCGACAAACTCCCAGAACGGCGTGAATTCCTGGAATTGCGCCTTGTCGGGGTTGTAGAAATGCGCTGCCGCGTAGTGCACGTCCGCCGTCAGCCACACCGTGTTGGTGACGCCCGCATTCCTGATGAAGCGCAACAGGTCGGCAATCTCGAGCTCGCGACCGCGCGGCGGGCCGTCGCCCTGCGCGAACGCCTCCGAACCTCTCTTGTTGGCGGCGTCATCGTACACGATCAGGCTGAGCGGCATGTCGGAGGCAATCACCTTCCATGTGGCGCGTGAGTTCAACAGGCCGCATTTCAGCCAATGCAACTGATCCGGCCCGAGGAAATAGCAGTCGGGGCCGTAACTGGCCTGCAAATTGGGACCGTTCGGCCCGCGATAGCTGCGTTCATCGAGCATGAACACGTCGAGATGCGGCCCATAGCCCAGCGCGCGGTAGACCCGCCCGGGCTCAACAATGCTCTCGCGCATCGGATACATTTCGTGGAAGGCGCGTGCCGCCCGCGCGGCCAGCAAATGGATGTCGCGAACCTTGTAGGCCTCGGGAAGTTCCTTCGATGGCGACCAGTTGTTGGTGACCTCGTGGTCGTCCCACTGCACGAAGATCGGCACCTCGGCGTTGAAGGCGCGCAGGTTTTCATCGAGTAGATTGTACCTGTGCGCGGCGCGGAATTCATCGAGCGTCTCGGCGACCTTCGCCTTCTCCGGGATGGTGAGGTTTCTCCAGAGCTTGTCATCTCGCAATTTCACCTCGGACGAAATGATGCCGTCGGCATAGATGGTGTCGCCCGAATGCAGGAAGAAATCGGGTGCGTGCTTGCGCATGGTGGCAAAGGTGACCATGCCGCCATCATCCGGATTGATGCCCCAGCCTTGTCCGGCTACATCGCCGCCCCACACAAAACTGACGTCGCGGCGATCGGCGGGCGCGGTGCGAAAACGGCCGGTGATCGCCTCGCTTAAAATGTCGGGATGGGAGAGGTCGCGGAATCTGACGCGGTAGAAGACATCCTGACCAGCGGGCAGGTTTTCGACCAGCATCTTTGCCGTGAAGTCGCTCTCCGGCAGCGCAGCGATCGGCGGCAATGCCCGGCAATCGCGAAACGACTCCGTGGTGGCGACCTCGACCATCATCTGCGAGGGCCGGTCCGCGCGCGCCCATACCACGCCGCCATCGGTCCCGACATCGCCGGACTGCACGCCATGCGTGATGATCGGCCGGTCGGCGGCGCGGCTGAGATACGGCATTGCCACGGTGGCGATCGCGCCGGCGGCCGTGCGAAAAACGTGTCGGCGGGAAATCCTGCGCGGGATCGTCATGCGGAGGTTCATATCGCTCAAAATTCGCGGGAAGATCGCGAGACAGGGTTAAAGGGAAAATGTGACGATGCGATTGCAGAAGGCACGATTGCAGAAAATGCGCCGGCCCTGATCGACTATAACGTTCCGGTCGCGCGGAACTGGGCGCTCGCCCGTTGCAGATTTTGCGGCATTTGCAGCAACAGCGCCTTGCGGTCGGCGACGGCGTGATGGAATTGTTCCAGCGCGATGTTGAACGAAGTCAGCGCGCCCTCTTCGATGGCGCCGTGTTCGAAGCAATGCAGTGTATCGCGCAGGATACCGTCCGCCTCAGACTGCATCTGATCGAGTTCCTCGAGCGAATCGGAGCGGCGGGCGCTTGCGATCATTTCCAGCAGCCGTTCGCGAAGCGTCGAGTTGTTGTTGCGTTCGTCCTTTTTAAGATAGCCGGCAAACCACGCGCCGACCGAGCCCATCGCGGAAAGGGCCATCAGCCCCCACCAGATGAAGTCGCTGTAGCGATCAAGGAACGTCTTCTCCTCGCCATCGACGAAGGCCGCAGCTCCCGGATGCACGGGGATATAGGCATCCTTGTCGGTATCCGGTGTCTCGATCTTCGCGGCCAGCGGGAATTCGGCCACCAGGTTCTGGCGGATCGCAAATAATTGCCGCGTGAAAGCCGCAACCGTGGTTTCCGAAAGATCCTTGCGCGCCACGATGTGGTGCGAGAAGCTGATGGTCTTCACTTCCTCTTCGGGGCGGTCAGGCGAGCCGCCAAAGGCGCCGGCTGGAATTTCCGAGGACTCGTACATCGGGTGATTCTGCGCAATCGCCTCGGCCGAATCGATGGCGAGGAAGGTCGGAGAATGACCGTCGCGCGTCGATGCCGCGATCGCTTCGATGGTGATCTTGCTGTTGACGGGACCTGCGGCGAGCCAGGCGTCCGCCTTCTGGTTGCGAATGGCGTCGGCAGCCTCGGTAGTGGGAAACTGGACGACTTCGACCTTGTTCGGATCGACGCCATATTGCTGCAGGATCACCTTGAGCAGGTCGACATTGGCCTGGGTACGGCCGATCACGCCGACCCGTCGTCCCGCGAGCTGCGCGATCTTGGTGATTTTCGGGCCCGACTTCTTGCCCTTCATGGCTGCAGGCACCCAAAGCACCGCCACATTCTTGCGCAGCGTCGCCACGGCTTGCGCATTTTTCGGAACGTTGAGGTCGCCGCGGATAATGGCGAGATCGGCCTTTCCTTCGGCAAGCGCCTCGGCGCTCGCGGTGGCGCCCTCGGTCTGAATGGGCCGCAAACGGATCTGGCTGTGGGACTGGGCGGCAAAGGCCTGGGTCAGGGCCTGGACGACCCTGAGATCGTCGCTGTTGGCCGGACCGACCGCGATGCGCAAGCTCACCGGCCGCATCGCAAAGTAATATCCCGCCGCGAGCGTACCGATGATCGCGAGGGTTCCCGCAATCGCGATCAGCATCCCGCTCCGCCCCGATGGACGGGAAGGCGGCGGCTTCGGCGCCTCGGCGAGGTCAAGACTGCTGGTCATCGATCGAACAACAACGCCTTCAGGTCCAATTTTCGTCTGCCGGGATGGTTATATCGATATTGTAACAAATTTCGCACCGCCGCGTAGTGACATCCCCGTCATGGTTACCGGGAGCTTCGAAAAGCGCCTTTTTGAGCCGGCATGAAGTCCGCGACGGCCTGCAGCGGCCGGACCATCTCTGGGTGATATGGTAAGTTTAGGGTCAAAGAGGAGGCAATTATGGCGGAACGGCTGTCGGCCGAGGCAAGAAAAGCGGCCCTGAGGGGCTTGCCGGGTTGGACCGAGGTGGCGGACCGGGAGGCCGTCGCGCGAACCTTCATGTTCAGGGATTTCAACGAGGCATTCGGGTTTATGGCGCGCGTGGCACTGGTTGCCGAAAAACGCGACCACCACCCGGAATGGCGCAACGTCTACAAGACGGTGGAGGTCGTTCTGGCGACGCACGATGCGGGCGGCGTCACTGCGCGCGACATCGAACTTGCCAAGGCGATGAACGCGATCGCGGCGCAGCTCGGCGTTCCCTGATTTGCGTTCTTGCCGATGTCTTGAAGGTCAGGGGTGAAATGCCCAGCTATCTGCGTGGGCCGTGAAGGTGGGCCAAGGGGTTTTTCGGCTGGAAATCGCAAGCAGGATCGGCGTGGCGGGGTTCAGGGAGCCAGGCGATGATATCGGGACATACCGTTGGATTTGAGCCTGCGGACGAGTTGGCGAAAGATCCGGAAAGCGTGCGCCGCCGCTTCTGGATCAAGTTCAAGCGCGTGATGTCAAAACTGCCCTTCGCAGAAGATTTGCTCAGTGCCTATTACTGTGCGTTCGACAAGGAGACGCCGCGCCACGTCCAAGCGGCGCTCCTGGGTGCGATCGCCTATTTCGTCCTGCCGTTCGACTTCATCCCCGACATGCTGCCGGTGCTCGGCTTCACCGACGATGCGGCCGTGCTCGCCACCGCGATTCGCATGGTCGCGACCCATATCAAACCGGAGCATCGCGACGCCGCCCGCGCCGCGCTGAGGCGAGGCATCGAGCCGGAGATCTAGGCGCAAGCCGTGCCGAGGCGATCCGACGGAGGTGAGATCGTCGGGGAGCCGATGCTGGCCATTTTCCCGATTGGCGATAATCCCGCGCAGATGAGGTGCAGGCGAACGGAGCGCCTTGCATAAGCCCGTAAAGAAGCCGGGGTGATTCACCCCGGCTTCTTGCGTCCTGCAAGTATCTCCCGTCCGCCTATCGCTGTCTTGGCGACACCTGGGCGCGGGCGTTTTGTTCGGCTTCCCAGGCCTTGTACTGCTTGAACAGGGCTTCCTTGTCGGTGTCGGCGAGCCTTCCTGACGCCGAGCTCTGCCTCAGGAATTCGTCGAACCTGTTGCGCGCGACCGGCTCAATCCCGTGAGAATCAAGCCACTGCTTGGCGGAGGGCAGACGCTGCCAGTCGGCAAGCGGCGCCGACAGCGACACCTCCCTCCACTTCGGATGGAAGGGCGGATTCTGGAACTGCGGGAATTTCGTGAAAAACGCATCCACGAACAGGGAGAGCTTGCGGTACCGGTCGGTGTTCGGCGCCCAGTTGTAGGCGGCGAGCACGGCGGGAACTGCGATGGTGTCTACCTTCTCGCCCTCGGCGATCAGGTTCGGATAGTCCTTCGAGGTCAAGGTCGCCGGCAGGTAGTCGCCCTGCAGCGGTTTCGAATAGTCGACCGTCACGAGATGGAAGCGGTCGTCCTTGAAGTTGCTCACCGACTTGTACGGCTTGCCGCCGCAGACGATGACGGCATCGATTTCGCCGTTCTTCATCTTTTCCATAGCGATGCGCTGCTCGATATAGACGACGTTCGGTTTCATGCCGAGCCGCTCGAACACGGTCAGCGCGGTGACGAAGGTGCCGCCATTGGGAAGATCGACGCTGATAGTCTTGCCGTCGAGATCCTTCAGGCTCTGGATCGACTTCGAAGCCATCACGTGCAGCTCTTCGTTGTAGAGCTTGGTCACGTAGGTGAATTGCTTCTTGATGTCCTTGGCGAAGCCTTTTCTTTCGAGATAGTCGAGCGTGTCGGCTCGCACGATCCCGAGGTCGACGCCCTGCAGGAACAGGATGTCTGCGACGCTCTGCACCGAGCCGCGCCCGACGATCGGAAGTACGCGCAACTTGTTTCCGTCGTCGAGCACGGAGGCAAGGTCAGCCCCAAACTGCACATAGGTGCCGCCGATCGTGCCCGAGATCAGCGTCACCGTGTTCGCGTTCAGCGCCTGCTTTGTGGCAGCCGATCCGAACTGAAAGATCGCCTTGAGGCTGTCCGAAACTCTGGCCGGGTCGTAAACGCCTTCTTCGGCCCGGGCCGCGAAGCCGCAAGCCATCAACGTGGCAGCGAGTGCCAATCCAATCAAACGTCGCATTTTGCTGGTCCCTGGTTCGAAAACTTTATTGCAATTGGCTGAGCCGCCGCTGAGCATCCGCCGAGCCGAGCTGCGCGGCCCGCTGATACCAGGTGCGCGCCAGCACCGGATCGGTGTTGATGTTGCGGGTGTCCTGCGTTCCCAGCACCGAGGGATCGTAAGTCTGCGCCAGCATCAGCGCCGCGCTCGCCTCCTGCGCCTCCGCTGCACGTTCCAGCAACAGGCGGGCGGGCGGGATGTCACCCGAGGCCAGCAGGGCCCTCGCCCGCGTCATCAGAGTGGCGAGTTCGTCAGGGGCAAGCCTTCTTGGCGGCGGTACGGCGACGACCGGCGGAGCTGCGGCTGCTTGCGGAGCCGCGGCCGGTGGCGGAACTGCGGCCGGTGGCGGAGCCGCGGCTGCGGGCGGAGCGGCGGCGACGGTGAGCGGAGCTACGGCGGCCACCGGAGCGGCGGTTTCCGCCGGGGCGACGTTCTGTTGTGCCGCCCTGAGGGCAACGGCAATTTCGTTGCGCGTCGGCGGCTGATTTGAAGCCGGCGAAGTTGCGCGCGCGCTAACCGCCGGTTGAACTTCGGCGGCCGTTGCGGCGGCCGATCGGGAATCCGACGTGCCGATCAGGGAAGCGGTTGCGTTGGCAAACACGGTGAAGGGGTTCTTCACCGTGACGGCGGTGAAGGCGGCCACCGATGCCGCGATCGCCAGGATGCCGGTCTTCAACAACCGCGATGACGTGCTTTTCCGCGCGCTTCCGAATCTCGGCCCCCTCGCGGATCCCTCGGGTCCGGACAGAAAAAGAGGAACGGAATCGTCAGGGAGGAATTCTTCCCTCGTCACGATCGATCGTGTGGGATGGTAAGACCGCAGCTGTGAACCGAACTCGTCGAGGTCGACTGGCTCGGCATACTGGTCGTCGTAGTACCGCTGATCGTACGGATCGTCGTGCGGACCGTACCTGGTGTCCTGCGCCATAGGATGCCTCCCGCTACAAACGCAACTTCGGGCATACCGGCTTTCGTTTCTCGATGTTCTTGGTGCCCAGCCGCCCGCTACTCAGCCCTTAGACTCGCATTTTGAATCCGTCCAAAAAGCGACAATCACCGGTTGGATTTAGGAGATATCTTGATTTCATTTGGGCAATATCGTGCAACCAGCCGGTCGGATTGATGACAAACTGATGACATTTGACACAATCTGGGACAGCCCGACCCTGTCCCTGATCTCGGCGAGGCCTGCGAGGCGTCCTGTTCAGGGATGCAGGATCACCTTGCCCATGGCTTTGCGGCCGGCAAGTACCTTCAGCGCATCAGCGGTTTGTGCCAACGGGAAGGTGCGGTCGACATGGCAGGAGATCTTGCCTTCCGCGGCCCATTTCACGAGCTTTTCCAGATTGGCGCGATTCTTGTCCGGATTGAGGCGCGCCCACGCGCCCCAGAACACGCCGCGGATATCGCAGCCCTTCAACAGCGCCAGGTTGAGCGGCATTTTCGGGATGTCGCCCGCGGCGAATCCGATCACCAGAAAGCGGCCTTCCCAAGCTATCGAACGCAGCGCGGCCTCCGCGTAAGCGCCGCCGACGGGATCGAAAATGATGTCGACCCCCTTGCCGCCAGTAAGCCTTCGAAGGCCTTCCTTGAGGTCTTCCTTGCTATAGTTGAGGCCGAGCTCGGCGCCATGGGCCTTGGCGAATTCGAGCTTTTCATCCGAAGAGGCGCAGGCGATCACCTTCACACCGAGGTGCCTGCCGAGTTCACATGCAGCCAGACCCGTGCCGCCAGCTGCGCCCAGCACCGCCATCGTTTCGCCGGGCCTGACCCCGGCGCGGTCTTCCAGCGCATGCAAAGCCGTGCCGTAAATAATGATGATGCCGGCTGCGCGGTCGAAATCCAGATTGTCCGGAATCTTGACAATGGTACCTGCCGGCAGCGCGATCTTTTCACGCGCTCCGTTGTGACCGCACGAAGCCATGACGCGGTCGCCGGGCTTGAGCTCCGTCACGCCTGCGCCAACGCTTTCGACGACGCCGGCGACTTCCGCCGACGGCGAAAACGGGAAGGGCGGCTTGATCTGATATTTGCCCTGGATCATCAGCAGGTCGAAAAAATTCAGCGCGGCGGCCTTGATTGCGATGACGGCCTCACCGGGCGCAGCTACGGGGTCGGGCACCTCGGTCAGAACGAGATCGTCGGGGCCGCAAAATTGCGAACAGAGAACGGCTTTCATGGACACACCTGATGAGGTTCGAACGCGCCAGTGGAATCGATTCGACGTTCGCAGCCGTGCTGATCGCGAGTTCGAAAAGCGAAAGTCAAATCCGTTGCCTGCCGGGATGGAATGCGAATGGTGAAATCGGACGACCAGCCAACAGGCTCCATACTTCATGCCGGATTTGAGGCCGCTTCACAATAGAAGGCGGTGAATCCGAACTGTCGCGGTTGGCCAAACTGCCTTCACAATCAGACATTTACCCGCTATCCAAAGGGATCGTTACCGTTCTGTGCCGGGCCATCTTGCAGTCACAATGATGAGGGACCAGATTTGGCGATGTCCGTACGGCGAATGCTGACAGTTGCAATGGCGGGTGCGCTGATGTGCGGGGTAGCCAGCCTTGCACATGCGCAGAACGCGTCGCCGAAAACCACCAAGCCTGCGGCGGCTACGCCGCAACCCGCACCTGCACCCGCAATCGCAGGTGGCGCCGAGCCGACGCTGATCGGCCAGTTCGGCACCTGGGGCGCCTACACCGCAACTCCGAACGGAAAAAAGGTGTGCTTCGCGCTGGCCAAACCGGCATCGTCGAAGACCAATCCGCCGAATCGGCCGCGCGATCCCGCTTATGCTTTCGTTTCCTCGCGTCCGTCGGAGAAAGTCATCAACGAAGTCTCGATTATGATCGGCTATGCGCTGAAACCCGGCTCGGAATCGACCCTTGAGGTCGGGGGCGCTTCCTACGCTATGTACGGCCAGGGCGACGGGCTGTGGATCAAGAATGCCGCCGAAGAAGAGCGAATGGTCGATGCCATGCGCAAGGCTGCCGACGCCACGGTCAAGGGCATCTCGGCCAAGGGCACCGAGACTACCGACGTCTTCTCGCTGAAGGGGCTTTCGCAAGCGCTCGACCGGCTGGCGCAGGATTGCAGGCGATAGAGCATGGTTCGGGATCCGAAAGACCCGGTCAGCGCATAATGGAAACTGGTTTTTTGGAACAGGAGCAGACCGTTGCGCTCCGGCCTCTTCACAACTTCAAGTTCACGGCTTTTGTACCTTTCCAGCCACCCCGGGAAGGCCTATCTGATGCGCCATGAATGAGACGATGACAGCCACTCCAGCACAATCCGGCGCCACCGCCAATGCGCCGCTCGAAAAGATCGCGCTAGAATCCTACGTGCCGCCGGCAAAGCCTTCGCTGGTCGGCCTGTCGCGCAGCGAGCTTGCCGACCTTCTGGGCGAGATCGGTGTGGTTTCCGCGCAGCGCAAGATGCGCGTGCAGCAGCTGTGGCACTGGACCTATGTCCGCGGCGCACCGCAATTTGCGGACATGACGAGCATTTCCAGGGAAATGCGCAAGCAACTCGAACAGCATTTCACCGTCGCGCGACCCGAGGTCGCCGCCGAGCAGATTTCCAGCGATGGCACCCGCAAATGGCTGTTGCGCCTGCCAAGCGGCGACAAGCTCGAGAGAGCGCATGAAGTCGAGTGCGTCTATATTCCGGAGACCGATCGCGGCACGCTGTGCGTTTCATCGCAGGTCGGCTGCACGCTGAATTGCTCCTTCTGTCATACCGGAACGCAGCGGCTGGTGCGCAACCTCACCGCGGGCGAGATCGTCGGCCAGATCATGGTGGCGCGCGATCGCCTCAACGACTGGGCCGACCGCGACACGCCGAACGGCGGCCGCCTCATCACCAACGTAGTAATGATGGGGATGGGCGAGCCTCTTTATAATTTCGAGGCGGTGCGCGATGCGCTGCTGATCGTGTCGGACAATGAGGGCATCGGCATCTCCCGCCGCCGCATCACGCTGTCGACCTCCGGCGTGGTGCCGAACATCGTCCGCACCGGGGAAGAGATCGGCGTCATGCTGGCGGTTTCGCTGCATGCTGTCCGCGACGAATTGCGCGACGAGCTGGTGCCGCTGAACCGCAAATATCCGATTGCCGAATTGCTGCAGGCTTGCCGAGACTATCCCGGTTGCTCCAACGCGCGCCGCATCACCTTCGAATATGTCATGCTCAAGGGCGTCAATGATTCGCTTGAGGATGCCAAACTTCTGGTGAAATTGCTGAAGGGGATTCCCGCCAAGATCAACCTGATCCCGTTCAACCCGTGGCCGGGCACGCGGTACGAGTGCTCGGACTGGGAGCAGATCGAGAAATTCTCCGAATACATCTTCAACGCCGGGTACTCCTCGCCGGTGCGTACCCCGCGCGGCCGCGACATCCTTGCTGCATGCGGCCAGCTGAAATCGGAAAGCGAGAAATTGTCGGTGCGCGAGCGGCAGGCGCTGCGCGCGATGGCGATGACGGATTAGAAACATGACTTCGGCGTCATGGCCGGGCAAAAGCGCGAAGCGCGTCTTCGCGCCAGATGTCCCGGCCATCCACGTCCTCACAGGTCTGGCCGAGTAAGACGTGGATGCCCGGGATGAGGCCGGGCATGGCGGTGATGGGCCGGTGGTCTTGTTAACGGATTGATGATGGCACTGATCGGCCGCCTGTTCGTCATTCTCTTCGGCTTCTTCGCGGCCTGCCTGGTCGCGGGAGCGGTCGTGGTCGGCGCGATCATGTTTCCGGAATTCAGCGATCTCGGTGCCGGCCCGGTAGACCCGGGCGCGCTGAACGTCCTGTTCGGCTTCGGCTTCATCTTCGTCAGCGGCTTTGCGCTCGTGCCGGCATTGATCGTGGTCTTGATCACCGAGGCCTTCAATATAAGGGGTGTGCTGACCTACGCGGTCGGCGGGGGTCTGGTCGGTCTGGCGTGCTATCTCGGCCTTGTTCCGTTCGACCCGGCTACGTTGAGCTTCGAGGGTATCGTGCGCCGCCATCTCGAAATCCTGACCGGGGCGGGCATCGTCGCCGGCGTGGTTTACTGGATGATCGCGGGCCGCAATGCCGGCCTGTGGCGGGAACCGCCGCCCCCGCTGCGCCAACCGCCGCCATTGCCGTCGCATTCGCCGCCGCGATCGTGAACAGGCGTGCAATGCCTTTTCAATGCGAGGCGTCTCGGCTAAACCCCGCGCCATGAACCGGACCGGATTGATCATCGCGCTCATGCTCGCGCTCATCGTCGGATTGCTGTTTGGAATCCATCCCGAACTCGATTTGAAGCTTGCCGCGTGGTTCTACGATTCCTCCAGTCGCACCTTCCCGTTGAAGCTCAACACGCTCGCGGCGATCGCGCGCGACGGCGCGATGTGGATCGCCTGGGGCCTGGCGCTACCGGCGCTCGTTGCATTGCTCGTGAAGCTGGCGCGGCCGGACCGTCCGCTCCTGATGTCGGGTCGCGCGGTCGTCTTTCTGCTGGTCACGCTTTTTCTTTCCGCGGGTCTTCTCACCAATTTCACGTTCAAGAGCTATTGGGGCCGCCCGCGCCCGGTGGTGGTGACACAATTCAACGGTGATCAGCCGTTCGTGCCGTGGTGGGACCCTCGCGGCCGCTGCGAACGCAACTGTTCGTTCTTTTCCGGCGAAGGCGCGACCGCGTTCTGGACTTTCGCGCCGGCGGCGTTGGCGCCGCCCGCATGGCGGCCGCTCGCCTATGCCGCGGCGACGCTGTTTGGCGTGACCACGAGCCTGCTCAGGATGGCCTTCGGCGGGCATTTCTTCACCGACGTGGCCGCCGCCGGGCTGGTCACGTTCCTGGTCGTTTGGCTCGCGCACGGCTTCATTTACCGCTGGCCCTCGACCCGGCTCTCGGACGCCGGCATCGATGCGGCGCTGACGCGGCTGGCCTGGCCCGTTTACCGGGCGACGCAGCGCTGGCGCGGCCGCGATATCGGCGAAAAGCCGTCGGTGTAAGCGACTTCATCGCGCCAGCCGTGATTAACTAATGGCCAGGGCTGGTGGAGGACCACCGGCGAATGTGATATCGCGCTACCTAAGCCGCATGCGGCATCAGCAATTCGACCGATTGGAAGCTCCATGAGCACGATTCTGAAAAGCCTGCCCAAAGGGGAAAAAGTCGGCATCGCTTTCTCTGGCGGCCTCGACACCAGTGCGGCGCTGCTTTGGATGAAGCAAAAAGGCGCGCGCGTCTTTGCCTATACTGCCAATCTCGGCCAACCTGACGAGGCCGACTACGACGAGATTCCGCGCAAGGCGCTGGAGTTCGGCGCCGAAAAGGCCCGACTGGTGGATTGCCGAAGCCAATTGGTCCACGAAGGCATTGCTGCCATCCAGTCCGGCGCCTTCCATATCTCCACCGGCGGCATCGCCTACTTCAACACCACGCCACTCGGCCGTGCCGTCACTGGCACGATGCTGGTGTCGGCCATGAAAGAGGACGGCGTCAACATTTGGGGAGATGGCTCGACCTTCAAAGGCAACGATATCGAGCGGTTCTATCGTTATGGCCTGCTGACCAATCCGGACTTGAGGATTTACAAGCCCTGGCTCGACGCGCAGTTCATCGACGAACTGGGCGGACGCGCGGAAATGTCGGCGTTCCTCACCGCCAACGGATTCGATTACAAGATGAGCGCCGAAAAGGCCTACTCGACCGACAGCAATATCCTCGGTGCAACCCACGAGGCCAAGGACCTCGAGCGGTTGGACAGCGGCATCAACATCGTCAATCCCATCTTGGGCGTGCCGTTTTGGCGCGACGCCTGTGTTGTCAAGGCCGAAAAGGTCGCCGTGCGTTTCCTGGAGGGCCAGCCTGTTGCGCTCAACGGCGAGAGGTTCACTGATCCGGTCTCGCTGTTTCTGGAGGCCAACGCGATCGGCGGTCGACATGGCCTTGGCATGAGCGACCAGATCGAGAACCGGATCATCGAGGCCAAGAGCCGCGGCATTTATGAGGCCCCGGGCATGGCGCTGCTGCACATCGCCTATGAGCGCCTCATCACCGGAATCCACAACGAAGACACCATCGAGCAATACCGGATCAGCGGTCTGCGGCTTGGCCGGTTGCTGTATCAGGGGCGGTGGTTCGATTCTCAAGCCCTCATGCTGCGCGAAACCGCGCAGCGTTGGGTGGCTCGCGCCATCACCGGTGAGGTCACGCTCGAGCTGCGACGTGGCAACGACTATTCGATTTTGCGCACCGAGAGCCCCAATCTGACGTATCAGCCCGAGCGGCTGAGCATGGAGAAGGTGGGCGATGCGGCGTTCACGCCGGCGGACCGCATCGGCCAGCTGACAATGCGCAACCTCGACATTGCCGACACCCGCGACAAGCTCGACCTCTATGCAGAAACGGGCTTGCTGTCGATCGGGGAAGGCTCAGAGATATTCAAACTAGACAGCGACAAGGAGTGATCCGCGCACTCTCCTCCATAGCGTTTTCGAGCGAAGTGGAGACCGGTTCGCGTGAAGAAAACGCGTAAAACAAAAGAGTAGAGCCCGGTTTTGATTCTATCAAAACCGATAGGCTCTAGTGGTCCCGGACAAGGTTTGTAGGGTGGGCAAAGGCGCGAGGCGCCGTGCCCACCATCTCGACAGGCGATATCCTGAACGGTGGGCACGCGTCGCTTTGCCCACCCTACAAGCGACCGCAAACAAAAATGGCCGGAATCGCTCCCGGCCATTTTGCGTTTGATGGCTTTCGACTCACCGCGGCGGCGCGATGCCCGGAGGCGGCGGTGGCAGCGCTGCCGCGCCGCCGTTGAGCAATGGCGTGATGCGGCGGACGGTGACGCGCCGGTTGATGCGGCTCGGCCCGTCGGTCTGCTCCTTCAGATATTGTGCGCCGTAGCCCTGCGAGGTCAGGTTCTCCGCCGGCACGCCGAATTGCTGGGTGAGCAACTCTGCCGCCGACTCGGCGCGCCGGTCCGAGAGCGAAAGGTTGTCGACGGGGTTGCCTACCGCGTCGGTGTGACCCTCGATCAGGAACACCTCGCGCGGGTTTCGCGCCATTGCCCGATTGAGTCCGTCGGCGATCACCTGCAGGCGCGCCGCCTGATCCGGCGGAATGTCCCAGGAGCCGGTTTCGAAGTTGATGGTGTTGAGATCGATGCTCGGCATCAACTGGCGCACGGTCGGGCTATAGCGGATTTCGTCCAGCGAATAGCGCCGGTCGATCCGGTCGACCGGCGGTGCTTCCAGCGTCTCGTAGATCAGCTCCGGCGCCGCCACGTCGGCTTCCACGATGTAGCGGTTAAAGGGAATCCGGATGATCGGCGGAGGCAAGTCGACATAGAAGCCGCCGACGGCGCGAGGATCGCGGTAGCTGTTGTCGATGATGATGATCTCCCGGCCTTCGCGGTCGCGCCGAATCCGGCGCACCAGCTGTCCGTCGCCGCCGACCACGTTGATGATCTGCGAACCATCGGGACGGATCACGACGGTACGCGTCTCGCCGCCGACCCTCTCGGTGCGGATGTCGCGCGCGCCGAAGCGGAAGCGGTCCTCTTCGTTGTGGCGGATGAACGACTGGCCGGTCGGGTCGACCACGATGACACGCCCCGGTTCGGTGAAGACCTTGCGGCCGCCCTGGTCGGTTTCCTGCCTTTGGCCACGGAAATCCTCCAGCCGGCGCGGGCCCTGCGGCGCCGCGCCCGGGGCCACGGGAGTCATCGCCTGCGCTGGCGGCGGGGGCGGTGGAATCGGCGCCGTCACCGTTGGCGGCGGTGGACGGCGTGCCACCGGAGCGCCTCCCGGCGGCAACGCGGTTTGACCTCCGGGAGCGGCCGGAGCGGCGCCCGGCGCCGGAGTGGCCGGCGCCGGAGTGGCCGGAGCTGCGTTCGGCGCAGGAGCTGCCGGAGCGGGCCGCGGCGAGGGGGCTGCCGGCGCCGGGGTTGGTGTCGGCGCTGCGGGCGCAGGTCCGGTGCGTGGCGGTGGAGGCGGCGCAGTCGGGCTCGCGGTTGGCGCGGCCGGTGCCGGTCCGGTGCGCGGCGAAGGTGGAGGCGCAGTTGGCGCAGGGGTCGGCGTCGCTCCACCCGCGGGCGGTCGCTGTGACGGCGCAATCTTCTCCCGCTCCATTTCCCTTTCCCGCTCCTGCTGTATGGCAGGTCCTGCCGGTGGCTTCGGAGCAGCAGGCGGCGCCGCCGCTGGAGGCGGCGGGGGCGGCGTTGGACGCGAAGGCGTTGGTGCCGCAGGCGGGGGGACATGTTGTGGTGCCGCAGCCGGCGGTGGCGGCGGCGACGGCCGCGCAGCAGGAGGCGGAGCCGCCGGAGGTGCCGGTCGCGCCGGTGGCGCGGCCTTGGGTGCTTCCTTGGGCGCTTCCTTCGGCGGCTGCTTGGGCTTTCCATCGGGGCCGACTTCCTCCCTGGCCTGCGCGACGACCAGTGGCGTGGTCTGTGCGTGCGATGGAGGCGCCGTGAACTGCAGGGCTGAAAGAGCTGTCGTGGCAAGCAGCAGAGACGAAAGTTTTGTCATGATAATTTGGGTCCTGGAAGGATTCTTGGCAGGGTGCAAACGCTAGCGTGCCGGATCGCCAGTCGATCAACAAACAAGGGTTAGGCCGGATTGTGGCGGCCTTCAAACGAGATTTTGCATTTATTTGCCATGGCGCGAGCCGCAGAAGCGCGATTATTCATGACGCGTTCACATCACCAATCAAATCGAGGTTCCAAATCGCCTATCGGGCATAAGATTGCGATCGGACGGCGCTAACGAATGCTCGGATATCGGTTGCGGGTGATGGCGTCGTCGGCCCCTGCGGTCCGCGCACCGGAAATTCGTCGGGCGCGCGCGATGGCAGTTCGTCGGGCCGTGCAGGCGCGTCTGGTTCCTGCGCCGGGGGCGGCACCTCGGGGCGAGGGTTTCCCGGCGGGCTCTCTGGCGGCGGCTCCGTCGGTTGTCCCGGCTTGAGTGGCGGTTCTTCGGGTGGGTCGATCGGCATGTTCTGCGCTTTGCGGAATTTCGGGCATCGTGGTGCCGAGCCAATTGCGCCGAACTGATAATGTTCCCTCCGCGGGCGGCCTCAGAGCATGATCCGGACCCGAAGGGCCGCGTTAGCGCAAAGTGGAAACCGGTTTTCCGAAAAGATCATGCTCAAACAAAGAGAGATAATGATGCGATTCCCACTTAATCGCATCATGATCTAGAGGCGCACCAGCATCGCGTTGCTGCGGTTTCGGCGGCTTTCCGAATAGCCGATCGAGCGCATGCCGGCGATGCAATCCTTCAGCCATTCGTTGCGCGACAGGTGTTCGATCACCACCGCGCGCGGCCAAAGGCTTGGCGGTGCTTCGGCGAAAAAACCGGTCAGCACGCGATCCTCAAATCCCTCGACGTCGATTTTCAGGGAATCGACATGATCGACGCCGGCTTCGACAAGGATGCGCTGCAGCCGCAGCGAAGGCACCTGGATCGCGCTGCCTCGTTCCTCGTTCGATACGACGCGGCTGGCCGCGAGATTGTCACCGTCGGTGCCGATCATCAACACGCCATCGCAAGCACCCGCCGCAGCGGCCACGATGTGAACATGCGCCAAGCGCGAGGCGGCACGGTTGAAGGCGAGCCTTGCAAGGGTGACGGGATGCGGCTCGATCGCGATCACCGTTCCGGACGGACCGACATGGCGGGCCATGACCATGGCGTAGGTGCCGACATTGGCGCCGACGTCGACGAATACGCCGCCACCGCGCGTGTTCGCCCGCAGAAAATCCAGCTCTTCCCGATTGTAGTCGGGATTGAACAATGCGCCACGCTCGGTGGCGCTTGTCTGGTGGTACAGGCGGAACGACGCGCCATGAAAATGCACGTCGATCGGTCCTGCGCGCAACCGGTCGATCAGCCGCGACAGCATCGGGCGGAACACGCCGCGTCTTACCCGCAGGCGATGCACCATCGCGATGATGGCCGCTTGCGCGCGCGTCGGCGCGAACGCACCGAATGGCGGAAAGGCCGGATCGTTGGCCGGAGCCGTGCCTGGAAGCAGGGGTGCGGTCAAAAACGTGCTCGTTGAATACCGCATCTTGATAGCCGAGTTTTGCCTGCCACTCCAACGACGTGCGATTGCAATCGCGCCCGCGGCTGTGGCTTTCGTTTCCTTGGTTATGTCTGAGGCTTCTGCCGGAAGCGCTGGGAACAGACACTGCCGATCAGACCAAGGGTCATCGACGGTGCGCCGGTGCCATTCGAATCCTCGGCGTTGAATTGGGTGACGATCCCTTCCGGCGACGTGACGACGCTGATCCTGCAAAATCGCGGGTCGTCGGACATCGAGCCGGGGGTACGGCCGTCGCCATAAAGACCTGCATGACCGGTGTAGGATGTCTGGTTGCCCGGCAAGTCCGCTGCGGAAAATTCCCAGACATAGGTCATTTGATCGTTGTCCATCTTCTTGCGCCCGGTCGGCTTGCCGAAGCGGGCAACGACGGTGTCGACATTCTGCCCGACGAATTGATCGCCGGGCCGATTGGCGGTAGCCGCATCCTGCCCCGATGTCCAGCAGCCGCCAAGCGCAACGCACGCGGCGACGATCGTCAGAATTCGCATCTTGGTTGTTCCTCGCCGGCCGGATACTTTCTCAACCGCAAGGCGGGAGCAAGGCAATTTCGCCTGTTGCGCGGGCCGCACTCGCACCGGATCGCGGTACGCTTGGCGACGCCATGCAAAGGCTGCAGCGCAAATTCAAATCGTTTTACGCTCGAGCGCAAGCAAGCGGGGCGCTGTGCCCTCACATCTGCCGCTCAACCAGCTTGAGCTTGAGTTCGGCGATCGCCTCGGAGGGATTGAGCCCCTTCGGACAGGCCTTGGCGCAGTTCATGATGGTATGGCAGCGATAAAGCCGAAACGGGTCCTCGAGATCGTCGAGCCGCTCGCCGGTGGCCTCATCGCGCGAGTCGGCGACCCAGCGGGTGGCCTGCAGCAGCGCAGCCGGTCCCAGGAAGCGTTCGCTGTTCCACCAATAGCTCGGGCAGGAGGTCGAGCAGCAGGCGCAGAGAATGCATTCGTAGAGGCCGTCGAGCTTTTCGCGATCCTCATGGCTCTGCCGCCATTCCTTTTGCGGCGTCGGCGAGCTCGTCTTCAGCCACGGCTCGATGGAGGCATATTGCGCGTAGAAATTGGTCAGGTCGGGCACCAGGTCCTTGACCACGGGCTGGTGCGGCAGCGGATTGATCTTGACCGCGCCGTCCTTCACATCGTGCATCGATTTGGTGCAGGCCAGCGTATTCTGTCCATCGATGTTCATCGCGCATGAACCGCACACGCCTTCGCGGCAGGAGCGGCGGAAGGTCAGCGTCGGATCGATGTTGTTCTTGATCCAGATCAGTCCGTCGAGCACCATCGGACCGCAATCGTGAGTGTCGACGAAGTAGGTGTCGATGCTCGGATTTTTGCCGTCGTCCGGATTCCAGCGATAGACCTTGAATTCGCGCGTCTCGGTGGCGCCGGCCGGCTTTGGCCAGACCTTGCCGCCGCTGATCCTTGAATTTTTCGGAAGTACGAATTCAACCATTTCTCTAACCTTTCGTCATTCCGGGACGGTCCAAAGGACCGGACCCGGAATCTCGAGATTCCGGGTTCGATGCTTTGCATCGCCCCGGAATGACGGAATCCTAGTCCCTAATACACCCGCGCCTTCGGCGGGATGTACTGAACGTCGTTGGTCATGGTGTAGTCGTGCACCGGACGGTAGTCGATCGCGGTGTTGCCGCTCTCGTCGATCCAGGCCAGCGTATGCTTCATCCAGTTCTTGTCGTCGCGCTCGGCGAAATCCTCGCGGGCATGGGCGCCGCGGCTCTCGGTACGGTTAGCCGCCGAGTCCATCGTTACCACGGCCTGGACGATCAGATTGTCGAATTCCATCGTCTCGATCAGGTCGGAATTCCAGATCAGCGAACGATCGCTGACCGAAATGTCGCTGATCCCGCCATGTACCTTGTGGATCAGGTTGTGTCCCTCCTGCAGAACCTCGCCGGTACGGAATACCGCGCAATTGTTCTGCATCACGTGCTGCATGCTTTCGCGCAGCCTGGCCGTCGACGTGCCGCCGGACGCATGGCGATAATGATCGAGCCGGCCGACCGCCTTGTCGGCCGAACCGGACGGCAGTTCCGGCTGTTTGCCGTTCGGCGTCAGCTTTTCGGCGCAGCGTAGCGCAGCGGCGCGGCCGAACACCACGAGGTCGATCAGGGAGTTGGAGCCGAGACGGTTGGCGCCGTGCACCGAAACGCATGCCGCCTCGCCGATCGCCATCAAGCCGGGCACGACAGCGTTTTCGTCGCCGTTCTTCTTGGTCAGCACCTCGGCGTGATAATTGGTCGGGATGCCACCCATGTTGTAGTGCACGGTCGGCAGAATCGGGATCGGCTCGCGCGTGACATCGACATTGGCGAAGATTCGCGCCGATTCCGAAATGCCCGGCAGCCGTTCGTGCAATACCTGCGGATCGAGATGGTCAAGGTGCAGGAAGATATGATCCTTCTTCTTGCCGACACCGCGGCCCTCGCGGATTTCGATGGTCATGGCGCGCGAAACGACATCGCGCGACGCCAGATCCTTGGCCGAAGGCGCATAGCGCTCCATGAAGCGCTCGCCTTCCGAATTGACGAGGTAGCCGCCTTCGCCGCGGGCGCCTTCGGTGACAAGACATCCCGCGCCGTAAATGCCGGTCGGGTGGAACTGAACGAACTCCATGTCCTGCAGCGGCAGACCGGCCCGCAGCGTCATTCCGCCGCCGTCGCCGGTGCAGGTGTGGGCCGAGGTGCAGGACGCATAGGCCCGGCCATAACCTCCGGTGGCAAGAATGGTGGTCTGCGCGCGAAAACGGTGCAGCGTGCCGTCGTCGAGTTTGAGCGCTATGACGCCGCGGCAGGCGCCCTGATCATCCAGGATCAGGTCGATCGCAAAAAACTCGATGTAGAACTCGGCGGCGTGGCGCAGCGCCTGGCCGTACATGGTGTGGAGCATGGCGTGGCCGGTTCGATCGGCCGCGGCACAGGTGCGCTGCGCCTGGCCCTTGCCATAGTCCAGCGTCATGCCGCCGAACGGCCGCTGATAGATCTTGCCGTCCTCGGTGCGCGAGAACGGCACGCCCCAATGTTCGAGTTCGTAAACGGCGTCGGGCGCGTTGCGCACCATGTATTCGATCGCGTCCTGGTCTCCGAGCCAATCGGACCCCTTGACCGTGTCGTACATATGCCAGCGCCAGTCGTCCGGATGCATGTTGCCGAGCGCCGCCGAGATGCCGCCTTGCGCGGCCACCGTGTGCGACCGGGTCGGAAATACCTTGGTGATGCAGGCAGTGCGCAGGCCGGCTTCGCTGCAGCCGACCACTGCGCGCAAGCCGGCGCCGCCGGCCCCGACCACGACGACGTCATAAGTGTGATCCTCGATCGGATAGGCGCGGCCGTTGGTGGCGGGGCCCCCGCTGCCATTCACCGCATTGCCGTTTCCGCCTGCGGCCATCGGCTACACTCCGGATGACAGTTTGAGGATGGCGTAGATGGAGGCCAGCGCCACCGCAAACGAGAAGAAATAGTTGGCCATGATCGCGACCAACTTCACCGTCTCCTGGTGCACGTAATCCTCGATCACTACCTGCAGGCCGATTCTCATGTGCCAGCTGCTGGCGACGATGAACAATAGCAGGATGATGGCGACGACCGGGGACCCGAGAATTTGGGCGGCACCGGCCTGATTTCGGCCGAGCAGCATCATGACGACCACGACGACGGGCACCATCAACAGCGCCATGGCAACAGCGGTGATGCGCTGGCGCCAGAAGTCAGACGTGCCGGAATGCGAGGCGCCGAGATTGCGGACACGGCCAAGCGGGGTGCGCATCGACTTTGCCGCCTCGCCGCCAGGTGCGGTCATCGTCCGCCTCCGACCACATAGGCGATGATCCAGAGCAGAACCGTGAGCGAGATGCCGCCGACCAGTGCGCCCCAGGTCAGGGCTTCGCGTTCGTTCGCCTTGAAGCCGTAACCGAGGTCCCAGACGAAATGCCGGATGCCGCTGAGCAGATGATGCAGCAGCGCCCAAGTATAGCCGAACACGATCAGCCGGCCGAGAAAGCTGGAGGTAAAGGCCTGCACGTGGGCATAGGCGGCCGGCCCCGAGGCGGCGGCGATCAGCCACCATGCCAATAGCAGCGTCCCGAAATACAGGGCGATGCCGGTAGCGCGATGGACGATGGACATCGCCATCGTCAGGGTCCAGCGGTAGGTCTGCAGGTGCGGGGAAAGCGGTCTTTCGATCCTGGCGGTCATCGGCGGCTTTGACGGTTTTTCGGGCCTCCGCTGGCCCTTCAAGGCACCGCGGTAGACAATTTCTATTTACGAAGTGGAAACACTGAGCGCAATGGTGAAATCCGATGTCTGCGAACTTCGGTTCATAGCTTCAGATGAGCCTTGCATTCCTGCAGATTGACAACATCCCGGCGAGCTGTTGGCTGGTATACCTGAAGCACGATTCATGAACGCGCCAAGCAAAAGCTCGCGGCGGGAGGAAAATCGGGGATGGCCGTCGGATTCAACGTCTCCGAGCTTCTCGAACTGGCAATTCTGCTGGTGGCGGTAGGTGCGCTGTCGGGATTTCTCGCAGGCGTGTTCGGAATCGGTGGCGGCGCGATCCTGGTCCCGGTGTTCTACGAATGCTTTCGGCTCGCCGGCGTGCCGCTCGAGGTTCGGATGCCGCTGTGCGTCGGGACCTCGCTTGCCATCATCATTCCGACCTCGATCCGGTCCTACCGCGCCCATCACGCCCGCGGCGCGGTGGACATGGAGGTCGTCCGCATTTGGTGGCTGCCGGTCCTGACCGGTGTCCTCACCGGCAGCGTGATCGCGCGCTACGCGCCGGAACGTCTGTTCAAAATCGTGTTCGTGATGGTGGCCTTCAGTGCGGCGGCGCGGTTGTTATCGGCAAAAGTGGACTTCAAGCTCGGCGACGACCTTCCAAAGGGGCCGTTGATGAGAATTTACGGCTATGTCGTCGGGCTCCTCTCTACGCTGATGGGTATCGGTGGCGGGCTGTTTGCAAATATCCTGATGACGCTCTACGGCCGGTCGATTCATCAGGGCGTCGCGACATCGGCGGCGCTGGCGGTCCTGGTCTCGATTCCCGGCGCGCTCGGCTATATCTACGCAGGCTGGCCCGTGGCCGCGCATTACCCGGATGTGCTGGCACTGCAGTTGCCGTTTGCAATCGGCTACGTCTCGCTGATCGGAGCGGCGCTGGTGATGCCGACCAGCCTTTTGGTCGCGCCGCTCGGCGTGAGCGCCGCGCACGCGATGTCCAAACGCACGCTGGAACGTGCCTTTGGTGTTTATCTCCTGATCGCCGGCAGCCGGTTCGCGATCAGCCTGATGTAGCCAACACGGCGCAACTCGAAAATCCGTCCAGTTGTAACGAGCGAAGGATAATACTCTTCATTGAATTCCGCATCGTTTCGGATAAGGATCGCAATCGAGAGCGCGGGTGAGCCTCGTAGGGTGGGCTGAGCGAAGCGAGCCCCCCACCGTCTACCTTGCACCTACATTTGGATTTAGTGGGCACGGCGCGGAGCGCGCCTTTGCCCACCCTACGCAGCATTGGCCGAGATAACGAGGAGGGAGCTATTTCGTGTAAATCTTCGCATAGGTATTGCGCAAAATATTCTTCTGCACCTTGCCCATGGTGTTGCGCGGCAACTCGTCGACGATAAAGACGCGCTTGGGCATCTTGAATTTTGCCAGCCGCCCGTCCAATGCCTTCAAAACCAAGCTTTCATCGACCCTGGCGTTCTTGTCGCAGACCACCACCGCCGTCACGCCCTCGCCGAAATCGGCATGCGGCACGCCGATCACGGCGGACTCGATCACGCCCGGCATGGCGTCGATCTCGCTCTCGATCTCCTTCGGGTACACGTTGAAGCCGCCTGAGATCACGAGGTCCTTGCCGCGGCCGAGAATGTGCACATAACCCTGGGCGTCGATCTTGCCGATATCGCCGGTGATGAAGAAACCGTCATAGCGGAATTCGGACTTGGTCTTTTCCGGCATTCGCCAATAGCCCTTGAACACATTGGGTCCCTTGACCTCGATCATGCCGATTTCGTCGCGCGCAAGCTCCTTGCCGGTCTCGGGATCGGTGACGCGCACCGAAACGCCCGGAAGCGGATGGCCGACCGCGCCGGCGACTCGCTCGCCGTCGTAAGGGTTGGACGTGTTCATGTTGGTCTCGGTCATGCCGTAGCGTTCGAGCACGGCGTGGCCGGTGCGGGCGAACCATTCGCGATGGGTTTCGGCCAGCAATGGTGCCGAGCCCGAAACGAACAGCCGCATGTGTCTGGTGGTTTCCTTATTCAGCGCCGGGTTCTGCAGCAGGCGGGTATAGAAGGTGGGCACGCCCATCAGTGCGGTAGCGCGTGCCATCAGCTTGATAATGAGATCGGGATCGAACTTCGGCAGGAAGATCATCGAGGCACGCGCGAACAGCGTGACATTGCTCGCCACGAACAGTCCGTGGGTGTGATAGATCGGTAGCGCGTGGATCAGCACGTCCTTGTCGGTGAAGCGCCAATAATCGACCAGCGTCAGCGAATTCGACGCGAGATTGTCGTGCGTGAGCATGGCGCCCTTGGAACGTCCTGTCGTGCCGGAGGTGTAGAGAATGGCCGCGAGATCATCGTCGGCGCGCGGCACGGTGACAAATTCCATTCGCGCCTTGTCGGCGGCTTGCGTCAAGGATCCCTTGCCGTCGGGCCCAAGCGTTTCGACCCTGGCGCCGACCTTGGCTGCGATGGCTCCGATGCCTGCGGCCTTCGACGGGTCATAGACCACCAGCGAAGGTTCGGCATCGGTAATGAAATATTCGAGTTCGTTGAGCGTGTAGGCGGTGTTGAGCGGAAGATAGACCGCACCGGCACGCACAGTCGCGAGATAGAGCACAAGCCCGGTCACCGATTTCTCGGTTTGTGCGGCGACGCGGTCTCCGGGCTTGACGCCGCGATCTACCAGCACATTGGCGATTCTCCCCGCACGCGCGATCAGGTCGCCATAGCTGATGCGCTTGCCCTCGACCGTTTCGATCGCAACGCGGTTCGGATCGTCGAGCCTGTCGAACAGGCGGGAAAACAAATTGGCGCTCATGATGGTCTTGTGCTGCGCGTTCATGCATCATCCCAGTCGGCGGGAGCGGCGTTGGGTGCCGCATCATCACACATTCGTCGGGGCTTCACTACCAAAGAGGCCCTTCGCAAAGCAATGGAGACAGTCTGCATGTCAAATAGCGGGAAACGCCTGGCCTGGGTGACCGGCGGCAGCAGCGGGATCGGCTAAGCTGGCGCCGAGGCGATCGCCGCAGATGGCTGGATCGTGATCGTTTCGGGGCGCCGGAAGGATGCGTCGTCAGCCCGACCTGGAACCGAGGTTTTGTTCAGCCGCCGGCGAATCGGGACTAGCCGGCGTCAGCACCCTAAACTCCGGGCTTGGCTGGCCGAAGCTTTGAGAGTGGCGAATTCTACAATTTCCTGAACAAGTCGCTGCCCGTCAATCGCTGGACACCTTTGTAGATCAAGACCCACTTGGTCGGCATCTGTGAACCGATCACTCGGCCTTTCCAGGTCGTAACCGTCTGGCAGTTTGTGAAATTGACGACAAAGGTAATGGCCCCGTTTGGAAGAATGGTGCCTGTCGCCGGATACGGAATGTTCTGGCATTGAAATCCGGCGGCGCGGTTGATGAACCAGCCATCAAATTGATTTCCATTCACGAACCCGACGTTCAATGTCGATGTCCTCTGGTTTTGCCAGGTAGAGAACGGCGGAAGAACCTGTGCGGACGCTGCCAACGGGGTCAGCAGCAAAATTGCGAGCGCGAGAAAAATCTGCGAACCGAGTTTCATCATCTTGCGATCTCCTGCTTGAGGGGCGAGAAGCAAGTATTATCGCGAAAGTAGTCTCACATGAAGATGTTATTATAGGTTGTGATTCGATTTGTGCAGGCCGGGTCCCGACACGGTGCAAAAGCCGGAAAGTTTCAAAGGGGCGTAAATTTATTCTCTGAAACGCGCGCCAAACCCTCCCGTAGCTCGGCCCAACAGCGACGCTGTCAAGTCACTAATGGCCCCGCGTTACTGTTGCCTCCATCGCCGGCGAATTGCCGGCACCGCAATCAATCGGGAGATGTTTTCATGTCCAAGCGTATTGCACTTTTCACCGCCGCTGCCTTCGGCGCATTGGCTCTGACTGCAACGATCCTCACCCCTGTCAACGCGCAGGAAAAGACCGTCATGGTCGGCGGCGCCGCGATGTTCCCCTCCAGGAACATCATCCAGAACGCTGTGAACTCGAAAGACCACACCACGCTGGTTGCGGCCGTGAAGGCCGCCGGCCTCGTCGAGACGCTCGAAGGCAAGGGGCCGTTCACCGTGTTTGCGCCGACCAATGCCGCCTTCGGCAAACTGCCGGACGGCACGGTCGACAATCTGGTGAAGCCCGAGAACAAGGCGACCCTGACCAGGATCCTCACCTACCATGTGGTCCCCGGAAAACTTGAGGCTTCCGACTTGAGCGACGGCAAGAAGCTCAAGACCGTCGAAGGCGAAGAGCTGACCGTGAAGAAGGCCAACGGCAAGGTGATGATCGTCGATGCCAAGGGCGGCACCGCCACCGTCACGATTTCGAACGTCAACCAGTCGAACGGCGTCATCCATGTCGTCGACACCGTGCTGATGCCGGCATCGTAATTTTGCGACCCGCGAGCCGGCAAAACCCGGCTCGCTTTTTTGTGAACGCACAGCGGAACCTGCAACAACTCGTTCAGTCCGGTAGTAACGAAGTTCCGGTTTTCGGCGTATAAGGGTGCATCTGCTTCAGCACAGGAAGGGTCATGTCGAGCCTTGCAGCCACTGATGAGCCCACGGCTACCGCCCCGATCAAGGTCCTTCAACCGGCCTGGGTTCGGACCATGCATTGGATCAATGCAGTCGCGATGATCCTGATGATCATGTCCGGATGGCAGATCTACAACGCCTCGCCGTTGTTTGGATGGTTGCGCTTCTCGCATTCGATCACGCTCGGCGGCTGGCTCGCGGGCGCGCTGCTCTGGCATTTTGCAGCGATGTGGCTGTTGATGGTCAACGGCCTAGCTTATCTAGTTACCGGCTTTGTCACCGGGCGCTTCAAGCGAAAGTTGTTGCCGATCAGCGCCGGCGGCGTGATTTCGGACACCAGGGCGGCGCTGACCGGCAAGCTGTCGCATGAGGACTTGAGCAAGTACAACCAGGTGCAGAAGCTGCTCTATGCCGGCATCATCGCAACCGGCGTCATCGTCGTGCTCTCGGGACTGTCGATCTGGAAGCCGGTGCAGTTTCAGTACCTGACAGCATTGTTCGGCGGATACGACATCGCGCGCTACGTGCACTTTTTCGGCATGTGCGCGATCGTGGCGTTCCTGGTGATTCACATCGCGCTGGCGGTGCTGGTACCAAAAAGCCTGCGCGCGATGATCATCGGCCGCTGAGGAGAAAAAGTCATGGGCAGAATTCGCAAGCTTCTGATCCCGGGCGTCGACAAGAAGTTGCTGGTGCGCGACGCGACGAAGCTGATGCCGGATCCGTCGCGCCGGCGTTTTCTCGCCGGCGGCGCGAGCCTCGGCGCGCTGACGCTTCTGACCGGCTGCGACGTCCTGGACAGCTCTTCTGCGGAGGAGTTGCTGAGGAAGGTTTCAAAATTCAACGACGCCGTGCAGTCGCTGATGTTCAATCCCTATGCGCTGGCGCCGGAGTATCCGGAAAGCGCCATCACCAAACCGTTTCCGTTCAACGCCTATTACGAACTCGACGATGCGCCCGAGGTCGACGGCAAGGACTGGAAACTGGAGGTGCGGGGCCTCGTCGAAAACAAGAAGTCATGGACGCTGGAAGAGCTCTACAAGCTGCCGCAGGTCAAGCAGGTGACGCGCCATGTCTGCGTTGAAGGCTGGAGCGCGATCGGAAGCTGGACCGGCACGCCGCTGCGCGATTTCCTCAAGCTGATAGGCGCCGATACACGCGCCAAATATTGCTGGTTCCAGTGCGCCGACAAGGAGGGTTACAACTCGCCGCTCGACATGCAGAGCGCGTTGCACCCGCAAACCCAGATGACGTTCAAATTCGGCAATGAAATCCTGCCCCGCGCCTATGGCTACCCGATGAAGATCAGGGTGCCGACCAAGCTCGGGTTCAAAAGTCCAAAATATGTGATTTCGATGGAAGTCACCAACGACTACAAGGGCGGCTACTGGGAAGACCAGGGCTACAATTCGTTCAGCGGGAGCTGAGCGAGCGCAATCCCTCACCCCACCCCTTTTCCCGGTTGAGAAGGGGCTTAACCGATCAGGACCAGCGCCACGCCGGCGACCGTCATTACCGTGCCGGCCACGATCTGTGCGGTGATCCGCACATTCCGCAGCATGATGGCAGTGAGCAAGACGGTGAACAGCGGATAGACCGCGGCCAATGGGGCGACCAGGGTGATCGGCCCATGGCGCACCGCGGCGAACAGGGACAACACGCTCAAGCCGTTGCAGATGCCGGTAATTGCAAACCAGCGCCGGCCGCGCCAGGGGACGGCCGCGATCACACTTCCCTTGCGGACGCGTTGCACCATCAAGACGACGAACGAGGAACTGACATAGCCGATCAGGCAGGCCCAGAGCGGGCTCGGCCAAACCTGAAGTCCGAGTTTCACAACCGGTGGCACCACTCCGCGCACCAACGCAGCGCCCAGCGGCAAAAGCAGCGCGAAACTTCGCCAATGGCCGAGGTCTGGCGAACGACTGAGCGAGACGGTCACTGCGCCGACCACTGCGACCACAAGCCCGATCAGCTGGAACAGCTGCGGCGGCTCATGCAGCATGATCAACGCCAGCGTGACCGAGAACAGGGGCGCAAGATTGCCAAGCGTCGAGGTGATGACCGGACCCAGCGCACGGTTTGAGGCGAAGGTCAGGAACGTCAGCATCGCCGGGAATACGAGCCCGATGCCGGCGAAGATCGGCCATCCGCGCGGGACCACGGGCTCGCCTTGCAGGATGATGGGTGACAGCAACAGGAACAGCAGGGTGAAGGAAGGCAGGCTGATCGATGCGCCGGTGATAGGTTCGACGTCGCGCAATCCAAATTGCGTGGTGACGAGGCCCAGGCTGAGGAGAAAGGCGGAGGCAAAGGCAAGGAGGATAGCCAGGGTCATCGGGTGCGTCTTCGCCTTCCCCTTCTTGCCGCGTTGGCCCGGGCTTGTTCGTCTTGCACCATTCTTTACTCAGGCGAGCCTGCTTGCCAATCCGCATCTGGCGCATTAGCACTCCGCGCGCACCCGCTATTTCCCAAAAAAGGCATTCCGGTCATGGCAACCCATAAGCTGCTGCTTCTCCCCGGCGACGGTATCGGCCCCGAAGTGATGGCGGAGGTGAAGCGCCTGATCGACTGGATCAACGCGCAAGGCATTGCTCACTTTGCGACCGAGCAAGGTCTCGTCGGCGGCGCCGCCTATGATGCAAGCCGACAAAGCATCACGGATGCGACCGTGGATCAGGCCAAAGCCGCCGATGCCGTGATCTTCGGCGCCGTCGGCGGTCCCAAATGGGACGGCGTGCCTTACGAGGCGCGGCCTGAAGCCGGGCTGTTGCGGCTGCGCAAGGATCTCGGCCTGTTCGCCAACCTGCGTCCCGCGGTCTGTTATCCCGCGCTGGCGGAGGCTTCGAGCCTGAAACGGGAAGTGGTCGAAGGCCTCGACATCATGATCGTGCGCGAACTCACCGGCGGGGTGTATTTCGGCGAGCCGAAAACCATCACCGATCTCGGCAATGGCCAGAAGCGCGCGATCGACACGCAGGTCTATGACACCTACGAGATCGAGCGTATTGCCCGCGTCGCCTTTGATCTGGCGCGCAAGCGCCGCAACAAGGTGACCTCGATGGAAAAGCGCAACGTCATGAAATCCGGCGTGCTCTGGAACGAGGTCGTCGGCCAGGTGCATGCGCGCGAATACCCAGACGTGCAGCTCGAGCATCAGCTCGCCGATTCCGGCGGCATGAATCTGGTGAAATGGCCGAAGCAGTTCGACGTGATCGTGACCGACAATCTTTTCGGCGACATGCTCTCGGATATCGCGGCGATGCTGACCGGCTCGCTCGGCATGCTGCCGTCGGCTTCGCTCGGCGAGATCGACGTGAGGTCCAAAAAGCGAAAATCACTGTTCGAACCGGTGCACGGCTCGGCGCCCGATATCGCGGGCAAGGGTCTCGCCAATCCGATCGCGATGATTGCCTCGTTCGGAATGGCGCTGCGCTACTCCTTCGAAACGGGCGCCCTCGCCGACAAGGTGGATGCGGCGATCGCCGCCGTGCTCGCGACGGGCCTGCGCACCGCCGACATCAAGTCGGAAGGAACAACCGCGGTATCGACCGCACAGATGGGCGAGGCGATTGTGAAGGAACTGCAGAAGCTGCACGCTTGAGCGGTGTAACGGCAGATATGTCCCTGCGTTCGCAGGGACAGCCCATCAAGTCCGTCCCAAAAAGTTCGGCGCTCAGTACAGCGGGAATTTCGTCGGGCCTGGAGGCACGTCCGACGGCGGGTCGAGCGGCTGGCGATCGATCGGGCGGTTGTTGTTCTCGCGGGCGAACGTCGGGTATCCGATCGGCGGCGGGAACGCGTAATCCAGGAACTTGCGGTCGCCCGGCAAGACCTCGGTGCCGGCGTCAAGCCAGGAGCGCGTGGTGACGTAAATGCGGGTGTGCGGCCCCTGCTGATACACCACGTTCGGCCCTCTCGGCCCATAATAGGGCCGGCCGCGATCATCCAGCTGGCGCTTCGCTGCCTGCTTCGGTGGAGTGGGCTGCGTCTGCGCACCGGCGTCGAAGCCGACCGCAACCAATGCGATCGCGGCAAACAACACCGCAGCCTTGTTCGCGGCTTGGATTTTGAAGGTCATCAGGTCCTCATGGGGCAGGCGAGAGCGGCATTCTAACGGTCGAACGTGGCCTCACAAGGTCAATCGGGCCACACTGGGTCAGAATAATGCTCACGCGGTCAAAAAAGCGCATGACGACCAGCATTTTGGCACCAATGCCGAGACAGGGCGGCTGTCCGGGTGCCGGTTGCGCCGGCGACCAGTGCCAGGTTCTGAGACAGACCTTTCGCCACCAGGCTCCTCCGCAAAATCAGCTTGCTGTCAGCTCGACCAGAAGATCTGTTAAACCTTTGACTTAATAGAACAATTATGGATCGGCGGTGACGATCCGGCATTGGAGGGACATCGACCCCCATTCACTTCCGGAAATTCAATGCCGATCATGCAAGAAGCGGCGAAACTCCCTACATTGCCGTTGACGCAGGCATTCACATTGTCTTGACGGCTTTTCTCGCATAGAAGCGCTGCCTCTTGTCTTTTCCCTGAAGGATGGGCGGAGGCAATTTTCTTCGGAGAGTGAACGATGGGTTACAAAGTCGCGCTGGTCGGAGCGACCGGCAATGTCGGGCGGGAGATGCTCAACATTCTCGACGAACGTAAATTCCCGGCTGACGAGGTGGTGGCGCTGGCGTCACGCCGCAGCACGGGCGTCGAAGTTTCGTATGGCGACCGCACCCTGAAAGTCAAAGCGCTCGAGCACTACGATTTCGCCGATGTCGATATCTGCCTGATGTCGGCGGGCGGCGCGGTGTCGAAGGAATGGTCGCCGAAGATCGGCGCTACCGGCGCCATCGTGATCGACAATTCGTCGGCGTGGCGGATGGATCCGGACGTGCCGCTGATCGTGCCCGAAGTCAATGCGGACGCGATCACGTCGTTCGCCAACAAGAACATCATTGCCAATCCCAACTGCTCGACCGCCCAGCTCGTGGTCGCGCTGAAGCCGCTGCACGACAAGGCGGTGATCAGGCGCGTCGTGGTTTCGACGTACCAGTCGGTTTCCGGCGCTGGCAAGGAGGCGATGGATGAACTGTTCTCGCAGACCAAGGCGGTCTACACGAGCAGCGAACTGATCAACAAGAAATTCCCCAAGCGCATCGCCTTCAACGTGCTTCCGGAGATCGACGTATTCATGGAGGACGGCTACACCAAGGAAGAGTGGAAGATGATGATGGAGACCAAGAAGATTCTTGATCCCAAAATCAAGCTGACCGCCACTTGCGTGCGGGTGCCGGTATTCGTCGGCCATTCCGAAGCCGTCAGCATCGAATTCGAGAATCCGATCTCAGCCGACGAGGCGCGCGAAATCCTTCGCAAGGCGCCGGGTTGTCTCGTGATCGACAAGCACGAGCCCGGCGGCTACGTCACGCCTTACGAGGCCGCGGGCGAGGATGCGACCTATGTCAGCCGCATCCGTACCGATCCCACCGTGGAAAACGGCCTCGTTCTGTGGTGCGTGTCGGACAATCTGCGCAAGGGCGCCGCCCTGAACGCGGTGCAGATCGCCGAATGTCTGGTCAACCGCAAGCTGATCAGCGCCAAGAAAAAGGCGGCATGAAAAGATTGGCGAGTGGTGAGTAGCGAATGGCGAATGGAATTCCCTATTCGCTATTCGCCACTCCCTATTCGCCCACTTCCTGGCTCGCGCTGCGAAATTCCTTGGCGTCCTTGTCGAGCACGAACAACGAGCCTTCGGCTACGCCAAAATAGGCACCGTGCAGGTTCAACTCGCCGCGGCCGACCTTCGTTTGCACAAACGGGAACGTCATCAAGTTCTCGAGGCTGCGGAAAACGGCTGCCTTTTCGATTCTGACGGTGAAGTCGGCCATGGACTCGTGGTCGCGCTGCTCGACTTTTTCTCCCGGCTTGACGAACATCGACATCCAGCGGCCGATGAAATCTCCGGGCGACAACGGCTCGATCTTGTCGATAAAGGCGCGAATGCCGCCGCATTGCGCATGGCCGAGCACCACCACGTGTTTGACGCGGAGAGCGTTGACGGCGTATTCGAGCGCCGCAGAAACACCGTGCGTGCCGCCGTCGGGTGCATAGACCGGAACCAGATTGGCGACGTTGCGGACCACGAACAGCTCGCCCGGGCCCGCATCGAATATCACCTCCGGCGAGACGCGCGAATCGCAGCAACCTATCACCATCACTTCCGGAGACTGGCCGCGCTCGGACAATTCGCGATACCGCGATTGTTCGGTCGGCAGCCGTTGCGAGGCAAAGGTTCGATATCCGTCAATCAATCTTTGCGGGAACGGCGACATGCGAATGGCTGACCCATGCCTGGTTGCTGGAACAAGGCTTCCGGGTGAAAGCCCGGGGTGTTAAAGCATGAACCGCCAAGGCAGGCACCGGTTTTTCTTGAACCGTCGTGCCCAAACAACAGCCAGCGACAGAATGCGTCTCGACGACGTCGAACCGCCTTTGGCGCGCAGGTTCCGTGAATTTCGAAGGGAAAGAATCAATGATCCGTCCGCGCCGCAGCCTCCTGTTCATGCCCGGATCGAACCCACGCGCGCTGGAAAAGGCACGCAATCTTCCCGCCGACGGTCTCATTCTCGACCTGGAGGATTCGGTGGCGCCGGAGGCCAAGGGGCTGGCGCGCGACCAGATCGCGAAAGCCATCGCGGCAGGTGGTTTCGGCAAGCGCGAAGTCCTGGTCCGCACCAACGCGCTGGATTCGCCGTGGTGGATGGACGACATCACCATGGCTGCGCAGGCGCGGCCCGACGGCATCCTGGTTCCGAAGATTTCCAGCGTCGAGGACCTCGGCAGGATCGCCCGGTGCCTGCTCGATGTGGACGCTCCCGCCTCGATTGCGGTCTGGACGATGATCGAGACCGCACTTGCGGTACTGCATGTTGAGGAACTCGCGGCCTCGCGCAACGTCGAGCCGCGGCTAGCCGGTTTCATGTTCGGGCCGAATGATATCTCACGCGAGACACGGATTCGCATGCAGCCGGGCCGTGCGACGATGTTGTCGATGATCACGCATTGCATTCTGGCCACGCGCGCTTACGGCCTCGAAATTCTCGACGGCCCGTACAGCGATTTCAGCAATGTCGATGGTTTCGCGCAGGAATGCACCCAGGCGCGCGACCTGGGGTTCGACGGCAAGACTTTGATCCATCCGGGCCAGATCGCGGCCTGCAATGCCATCTTCACGCCGCCGGCCGAGGAAGTAGCCCAGGCCCGCAAGATCATCGCGGCCTTTGAACGCCCGGAGAATGCCGCGCGCGGCGCGATTTCACTGGACGGCCAGATGGTGGAGCGGCTGCATGCCGACATCGCAAGGCGCACAATCGCGATCGCGGATTCGATCGCGGCGGTCACGCAGCACTAAATGCACGGGTGCCGCCCGATAGGGGGAGGAATTTCTATTTCCTTAACTCCAATTGCTCGATGGTTGGCGCGTTGAGGCAATACTGCCGATAGTGTTCGGCCGACGTTCCTTCAGCAAGATCGCGATCGCATTCGCGCTTGTGGCCGCATAACGCGCAAACGCGCTCCATGTCGTGCAGCACCATGGGCTCGACACGCGCCAGATCGGCCTCGCTGATGCCAAGCGCCTTGAGCAGTTTCGGCAGTTCGTCGGCCGCATGAGGTCCCTGACGGACCAATTCATCCAGATCGGCCGGAGAGAGCCGCAGATCGCTTGCGATGCGGTTAAACTCCGACGCGTCGAGGTGGCGCATCTCGCTTAGCTCCTGACGGTGTTTGAGCCATTCGCTGAACGTATGCGTCAATCGTTCAACGACTGAAAGGGAATGGTCCTGGGGGGTCATCGAGGGTGCTCCGGCGTCAGCGGGAATTTGCGCATTATGGACGGCGCCTGGACCGACCATCGTTGCGCTGGATCAAACGTGCGACGCCTTCCGAGGCGGGCTATGGTCGGCCGCCAAAGCGCTCTGCTGCCCAGGCATGCAGGCTTCCAGGAATTGGGAGTTGATTGCCGCGGCCCTTCGGCGAGATGTGAAAGCCGAAAACTTCCGGGTCGGCGATCAGTGCCGAAAAGCTGCGGGGTTTGAAGAACAGCTTCGGTTGGGAATGCACCGCATAGAAGGACTTCTTCGGCAGCGCGTGGCGCAATTCGTCTGCGCGACGGGCCAGCGCCGTCAGCGCCGCGGGACCATACATGGCGACGCGGGTATCGGCGATCCGGTTCAATCCGCGCCATTTCCGAAGAGCAAACGTGACGCGATGCCGCAGCGCGAGCCAGTCCGGCATCAATTCATCCTGTTGCATCAGGGAAATGAACGCTGTGACGATCGAATCGCATGGGGGAAGATAGAGCACCGAGTTGCCAAGCCGGTGCGACCGCTCCCAGGCGAAATACGGTTTTGCCGGATCGATTTCGACCGCCTTGAGCAGCAGCACGTCGGCGTCGAGCCACAGGCCTGCGTTTGCGGCCATCAGCCGCATTCGAAAAAAATCGGCAAACTGCACCATGGTCCAGTCGCTCCAGCCGTCGGGTCCACTCGGGCGCAGCCGTTCGGCGAAAGTGTGGGACAGAATGGCCTCGGCCTCGGCATTGCCGACGCCTTCGGGCAGTTGGGCCAGCGGCTCAAAGCTGTAGACGGTCACCTTGTGGCCGGCCGCCACCTGCGATCGCAGGCAGCACCTTCTCAGCGCATCAAGCGGGCCCTGCCAGAAGGTGACGATATCGGGCCGCAAGCGCCGCGACACAGCGTTTTCAAGCGAAGGGGAAAGCGGTTCGCGTGAAGAAAACGCGTCTGACAAGTGTTTTTAAGCCCAGGCTCGCTCGGTTTTCGCCTTGGCCTCGTAAGCATCGATCGAGGCCTTTTTCTCCATCGTCAGGCCGATATCGTCGAGCCCGTTCATCAGACAATGCTTGCGGAACGGATCGATTTCGAATTTCACCGTGCCGCCGTCGGGTCCGCGGATTTCCTGATTGGCGAGATCGATGGTCAACGTCGCATTCGCGCCACGCTCGGCATCGTCGAACAATTTGTCGAGATCGTCCTGGGTGACGCGGATCGGCAGAATGCCGTTCTTGAAGCAATTATTGTAGAAAATGTCGCCGAACGAGGTCGAAATCACGCAGCGGATGCCGAAATCGAGCAGCGCCCACGGCGCGTGCTCGCGGCTGGAGCCGCAGCCGAAATTGTCGCCGGCAACCAAAATTTTGGCGTTGCGATAGGCCGGCTTGTTGAGGATAAAATCCGGATTGTCGCTGCCATCGTCCTCGTAGCGCTGTTCCGAAAACAGCCCCTTGCCAAGGCCGGTGCGCTTGATGGTCTTCAAATACTGCTTGGGGATGATCATGTCGGTATCGACATTGATGATCTTCAAGGGCGCAGCGACGCCTTCCAGCGTGGTGAACTTGTCCATCGATCGCACTTCTTGCCTGGAATTGAAAAAAGCGTTGGCTGCGCTTTTTTATCGCGATTGCCGCCGCCAATAAAGCGCAAATCCCTATTCAACGGCTGCTTCGATGGCAGCCATGTCGTCATCGGAGAGCCCGAAATGATGGCCGATCTCGTGGATCAGCACGTGGCGGACGACGTGGCCCAGCGTTTCGTCGTGTTCGGCCCAGTAATCGAGGATCGGTCGCCGGTAGAGCCAGATCATGTTGGGCAGCCGCGCGATATCTCCATGGCTTTGATGCGGCAGGCCGACGCCCTGGAACAGTCCAAGCAGGTCGAATTCGCTTTCGGCGCCCATCTCGTCGAGGACCTCGTCGGTTGGAAAATCATCGACCCGTATGATCACCCCCGCGCACAAATTGCGAAAGGTCTTTGGTAGCCGAGCGAAAATGTCATGCGCCATGGCTTCCATTTCGGCGAGGGAGGGCGCTTTTGCTGAGGTCCACATTGCGCCTGTTTTAGAGCACTCCTGGAACGGGTGGGAACTGGTTTTCTTCCCCCGTCGCGAAAGGGCTCCTTGTACAGTTGACGTTGCCTCGGCAATCGGAGACCGTAGACCGATACTCGATCGTGATACGATTAAGTGGAATCGCATCACGATCTCATCTCTTTGTTTGAGCATGATCTTTTCGGGAAACCGGTTTCTGATCATGCTCCAGGTTTGGGGGAATCTCGATGCGCCATCGCACGGCGGCAATATCGGTGGTTTTCGCAGGGATTCTGTCTCTGGCCGGCCCTGAAGCCGTGGCGCAGACCGCGCCCGCGCCTGTGCGGGTGGCGCAAGCGCAGCCGTCCGCCGATCCACTGCTCACCCCGCCGGTTCGACGTCCGCCGAAGCGGGTTCGCATTTATGTCCCCGATCATTGGCAGCCGGACGTCATTCCGCGGTATTTTCCGGGGTCGAATGCGGTGCGGGTGTGCAACGCGACCTATGTGCAGGAGTATCGGCCGAGCGGCACGGTGATCGTGCCGCACATGACCTGCGTCTGGCGCCCGGGTTAGAGCCCTTCAACTCCCTCCCCCGCAAGCGGGACAGATGAACCCAACCAGTACAACGAGCCATTCAAACTCAAATCATTCCGCCCTAAAACCAATCCTTCAGCTTCCATTCCCTCAGCTTCCAGGGCGTGAGCGTCTCCAGCCGCCACTGGACCCAACGATCCGGCGGCCAATGGCTGAGACGCGAGGTCTCCTTGACCACCTTCTTGACCGCGCGGGGCATGACGCGGCGGTGCCGCTGCTTGGTCGCCTCGCTGATCATATCGACGAATTCGGGCTTGTCGGCCATGGCTATTTCCCTCGGCATCGCCGCGCTGGCGTGGCCCGACAAGTCTGCTCTCAACTGCTTAACGACTCCCTTCCCCGATGCCTCGATTTGAGTACAGGCGCAGTAAACGCGAAATGGCTTAGGTCGAACGGCCGTCGCGCTTTAGTTTATTGTTTGCGCATGATCTCCGCGCAAACGCCTTTTCGCGTTTGTCGCGAGGGAAAACCGCTACGCACTTCGCGCTAACGCGGCCCTTCGGGTCCGGATCATGACTAATGCCAGTCTCTGATATCGACGAAATGCCCGGCAATTGCCGCCGCGGCCGCCATGGCCGGAGAGACCAGGTGGGTCCGCCCCTTAAAGCCCTGGCGGCCCTCGAAATTGCGATTCGAGGTCGAGGCGCAACGTTCTTCCGGCTTCAGCTTGTCGGGATTCATGGCGAGGCACATCGAGCAGCCCGGCTCGCGCCACTCGAAACCGGCCTTGATGAAGATCTTGTCAAGCCCTTCCGCTTCGGCCTGCGCCTTCACCAGTCCCGAGCCCGGCACGATCATCGCGTTGACGTTGCCGTTGACCGTTTTTCCCTCGGCGATCCTGGCGGCTGCGCGCAGGTCCTCGATCCGGCCGTTGGTGCAGGAGCCGATAAAGACGCGGTCGAGCCTGATTTCGGTGATTTTGGTCCCCGGCTGCAGGCCCATATATTTCAACGCGCGATGCTTGGAGATGCGCTTGGCCTCATCCTCGATCTTGTCCGGATCGGGCACGAAGCCGGTGACGGAGGCGACGTCTTCCGGCGAGGTGCCCCAGGTCACGATCGGCGGCAGCTTGGCCGCGTCCAACCTGATCTCGTGATCGAAATGCGCGCCCTCGTCGCTGCGCAGGCTTTGCCAGTAACGCATCGCGGCTTCCCAGTCCGCGCCCTTGGGTGATTTCGGGCGGCCCTTGAGGAACTCAAACGCTTTCTCGTCGGGCGCGATCAGGCCGGCCCGGGCGCCGCCTTCGATCGACATGTTGCAGACGGTCATGCGGCCTTCCATGGACAGCGCACGGATCGCCTCGCCGGCATACTCCAGCACGTAGCCGGTGCCACCTGCGGTGCCGATCTCGCCGATGATGGACAGAATGATGTCCTTGCCGGTGACGCCTTCGGGCAACTTTCCGTCGACGACCGCGCGCATGTTCCTGGCTTTTTTCTGGATCAGCGTTTGCGTTGCCAGCACGTGCTCCACCTCGGAGGTGCCGATGCCGTGCGCGAGCGCGCCGAACGCGCCGTGCGTCGAGGTGTGGCTGTCGCCGCAGACGATGGTGGTGCCGGGCAGCGTAAAGCCCTGCTCGGGACCGATGACGTGCACGATGCCCTGACGCTGGTCGAACTCGTCGTAATATTCGATGCCGAATTCCCTCGCGTTTTGCGCCAACGCCTTTATCTGCTCGGCGCTTTCGGGGTCGGGATTGGGCTTGGATCGATCGGTGGTCGGGACATTGTGATCGACCACGGCCAGAGTCTTTTCCGGCGCGCGAACCCGTCTTTTCGTCGCGCGCAGGCCTTCGAAGGCCTGTGGGGAAGTCACTTCATGGACCAGATGGCGGTCGATATAGATCAGGCAGGTCCCGTCATCGGCCTCGTGAACCAGATGATCGTTCCAGATCTTGTCGTACAGGGTTATCGGTTTGGACATGAGCTTCATGCTCCGGGAAATATCTCGTGAGAACTAAGGCGCTGATCAGCGCGAACGGAAGGTGCGGCGCTAGCCTGGTCAGGCGCGCGCAAGCTCCGACGTCGCCGAAGTCGCAAACCGTCCGAAGAAGCGGCCGGGCAGCCGTGATCGATCGTCGATGATTACTCGACGGAGCGCTGCGGCCTTGCTGGTCTGATCTGGAACCATGCCGGGTTTTAACATGATGCGCATGATCGCGACAATCAATCGATCATCCAGCGATCGTCCCCACAGGCATGAAAAAAGCGGGGTGCCACCGGCACCCCGCTTTGGTCAAACTGGCATGAGGCGAATTACTCGCCGACGGCGGCCGAGCGCTCCGACTTCTCGACAATGCGGGCCGATTTGCCACGCAAATTGCGCAGGTAATAGAGCTTGGCGCGGCGCACCTTGCCGCGGCGCACCACCTTGATCGAGTCGATCATCGGCGACATCACGGGGAACACGCGCTCCACGCCTTCGCCATAGGAAATCTTGCGCACGGTAAAGCTCTCATTGAGCCCGGCGCCGGAACGGCCGATGCACACGCCTTCATAGGCCTGCACGCGGGAGCGGTCGCCTTCGACCACCTTGACATTGACGATCACGGTGTCGCCCGGTCCGAAGTCCGGAATATCCTTGCCGGCGGACATTTTTTCGAATTGCTCTTTTTCGAGCTGTTGAATGAGGTTCATTGCAATCTCCATCGGCGGCGCGCCCCAGCCGCGAAACGTGCGCGGGCTGCGCAAATGTTCATTTATCCTGCGCGGATTTGGCGCTCCTATACGGCAAAGGCGGGGCGTTGTCACCCTTTGGTCGTGTTTTTTGGCAGCTTCTGGCCGCTGTTTTTGGCCGCCCAGAGGTCCGGCCGGCGCGTTTGGGTGAGGGCTTCGGCCTCCGCGCGGCGCCAGGCGGCCACCCTGGCGTGGTCGCCCGAGGTCAGGATTTCGGGGATGGAAAGTCCCTCGAACTCCTGCGGACGCGTGTATTGGGGGTATTCCAACAGGCCGTCGGCGAAGCTTTCCTCCTCGCCGGAAACGGGTTTTCCCATCACCCCGGGCAAAAGCCGGACACAGGCCTCGATCAGCACCATCGCGGCGATTTCCCCGCCCGAAAGCACGTAATCGCCGATCGAAACCTCTTCCAGGGCGCGCGCCGCGATCACCCGCTGGTCCACCCCCTCGAACCGGCCGCAGACGATTAGGGGACCCGGGCCGCCGGCGAGTTCCACCACACAGGACTGGGTCAACGGCCGACCCCGCGGGCTCATCAACAGCCTTGGTCGGTTTTCTGGCCGATCCGGTACGTTTTCGGCGGCGTCGATCGCCGCTGCGAGCACGTCGGCCCGCAGCACCATGCCCGGACCGCCGCCCGCCGGAGTGTCATCGACGCTGCGGTGGCGGTCGGTGGCGGAATCCCGGATATCGCGCGCTTCCAGAGCCCAGAGGCCGGAGGCAAGCGCCTTGCCCGCCAGGCTCATGCCGAGCGGTCCCGGAAACATCTCCGGAAACAGGGTCAGCACGGTCGCGCGCCAGGGTGAGAGGTACGTCATCGCATCTCTGTTCTTGTCGTCCCGGACAAGTAAGCGCGATCCGGGACCATGAGCACCGCTGCCTATTTTGCGAGGGCTGGGCCAATCAACTTAGCCAATTCCACACGGCCTGCGGTCATGGGTCCCCGCTTTCGCGGGGATGACGGGAAGGACATTCGCCTGGCTCGTCGCCCTCGATCTCTCCGGGCAACACGATCACCACGCGTCCGCCGGCAAGATCAACCGTCGGCACAACGGCGTTCGAGAACGGCAGTAGCATCGTCGCGCCTGCCGGCGGCGCGATCTCGATGATGTCGCCGGCGCCGAAATTGTGGATCGCAACGACGCGGCCGAGTCGCTCATCCTGCGCGGTGACGGCGGCAAGCCCGATCAGGTCGGCATGATAATATTCGTTCTCGTCGGTCGTCGGCAGTTTTTCGCGCGCGACATAAAGCTCGAGGCCGTTGAGACGTTCCGCCTGCTCGCGCGTCGTGATGCCTTTGAGCGTCGCGACCAGGTGATCCTTGACCTCGCGCGCGCTCGTCACTTCAAACTGGCGCGCGCCGTCTTTGGTCGAAAGCGGGCCGTAGCGTTTCACGGCCAACGGGTCTTCCGTGAACGTCCACAGCTTCACCGCGCCGCGCACGCCGTGTGCGGCGCCGATCCGGGCGACGCAGACCGTTCGTTCTACCCTCTCCCCTTGCGGGAGAGGGTGCCCGATATGCGGAGCATTTAGGGCGGGTGAGGGGGAATTTGTCGGTGACGGCCTGGCCTCCTCACCCGGCTCACGCTGATCGCGCTCGCCACCCTCTCCCGCAGGGGGAGAGGGTAACCGCGCCGAAGCATTCGGAGGCTTGTGCTTGCTCACTCGCGGCGTTCGAAGCTACGCCGACTTGGCGGCGGCTTCAGCCTGCGCCTTGCGCTCCTTGCGCGGCACCGCCTTTTTCGGATTGTTGCGCGCAGTGCGCTTCACGACGCCGGCGGCATCGAGGAAACGCGTCACGCGATCCGATGGCTGCGCGCCCTTGGCGAGCCAGGCCTTGACCTTGTCCATATCGAGCTTCAGCCGTTCGGCGTTCTCCTTGGGCAGCAGCGGATTGAAGTGGCCGAGACGCTCGATGAAGCGGCCATCGCGCGGGAAGCGGGAGTCGGCGACGACTACGTGGTAGACCGGGCGCTTCTTGGTGCCGGCACGAGCGAGGCGGATAACGACGGACATTTGGTTCTCCTTTGGATTAGCGCCCGTCATCCCGGGATGGTCCGACGGACCAGACCCGGAATCTCGAGATTCTCAGGCTCGCAATTGCGAACCAAAGTTCGCGCTTCGCGCGTCCCGGAATGACGGACAGTGAGAGTGAGGGTGAAAAAATCATTTCTTCTTTCCCAACGGACCGAGCCCGGGCAGGGTCGGCTTGTTGCTTAAGCCGGTAAGCCCCGGCAGATTCGGCAAGCCCGAGCGCAAGCCGGCGGGAATGTCTTTCGGCAACGCGGGCATGCCACCTGCGCCCGCGCCGCCCGGCATTTTGTCCGCGAGCGCCTTCATCTGTTCGGGTGACGGCGTGCCGCCGCCGAAGCCCATCGCCTGCGCGATGCCGGCCAAAGGGCCGCGTTTTCCCGAGCCCATAGCCTTCATCATGTCGGCCATGTTCCGGTGCATCTTGAGCAGCTTGTTGAGGTCCTCGACCTTGCCGCCGGCGCCGGCGGCGATCCGCTTCTTGCGGCTGGCCTTGAGGATGTCGGGGTGTTTGCGTTCCTGCCGCGTCATCGAATCGATCAGCGCGATCTGGCGCTTCAAAATTCTGTCGTCGATCCCCGCATTGGCAATCTGGTTCTTCATCTTGGCGATGCCGGGCATCATGCCCAGCAATCCCGAAATGCCGCCCATGTTCGACATCTGCAGCAATTGTTCGCGCATGTCGGACAGGTCGAACTGACCCTTTCGCATCCGCTCGGCGGTGCGCGCGGCTTTTTCCGCATCGATATTGGCCGCGGCTTTTTCGACCAGCGACACCACGTCGCCCATGCCGAGAATCCGGCCCGCAATCCGGCTTGGGTAAAAGTCCTCCAGCGCGTCGGTCTTTTCGCCAGTGCCGATCAGTTTGATCGGCTTGCCGGTGACCGCGCGCATCGACAGCGCCGCGCCGCCGCGGCCGTCGCCGTCAACGCGCGTCAGCACGATGCCGGTCAGGCCGACGCGCAGGTCGAACGCGCGCGCCAGATTGACCGCGTCCTGGCCGGTGAGCGAATCGGCAACCAGCAGCACTTCATGCGGACTGGCGGCGGCTTTGATCTCGGCCGCCTCCGTCATCATCTCTTCGTCGAGCGTGGTGCGGCCTGCGGTATCGAGCAGCACCACGTCGTAGCCGCCGAGCTTGCCGGCTTCCAGCGCGCGCCTGGCAATCTGTGTGGGCCTCTGGCCGGCGACGATCGGCAAGGTCTGGATGTCGAGGTCGCGACCGAGCACTGCGAGCTGTTCCATCGCCGCCGGCCGATAGATGTCGAGCGAGGCCATCAGCACCTTGCGCTTGTCGCGCTGGGCGAGGCGGCGGCCGAGTTTCGCGGTGGTGGTGGTTTTGCCCGAGCCTTGCAGGCCGACCATCATGATCGCAACCGGCGGCACCGCGTTGAGATCGAGGTTCTGGCCCTCGGAACCAAGCGTGGCGATCAGTTCGTCATGGACGATCTTCACCACCATCTGGCCGGGCGTGACCGACTTGACGACGGTGGCGCCGATCGCCTGCTCGCGCACCTTTTCGGTGAAGCTGCGGACCACCTCGAGCGAGACGTCGGCCTCGAGCAAGGCGCGGCGCACCTCGCGCATCGCCGCATCGACGTCGGCTTCCGTCAGCGACCCGCGCCGCGTCAGCCGATCGAGAATGCCACCAAGCTTTTCCGACAGATTGTCGAACACTATCTTCTTCCTGCTGCCTCACCCTGAGCAGCAGGCGCGAGCCTGCGTCTCGAAGGGTTGCCACTACCTCTAGCCTCATCCTTCGAGACGCCGCTTTCGCGGCTCCTCAGGATGAGGGATATTCCAAACAATTTTGCGCCCGAGGGCGCACAGCGCTGTCGGGCGTTGGCCTCCGGCATCTGGGGACCGGTCGGCGGGTCGAAAAGGACGTCTTTTCGAGAAGTTGCGCGGGTTAAACGCCGCCGGGGGCGAAAAGTCAAGGAAAGTCCAGCCGAAATGGCAACTTCGTGAAGCGCGTGGAGCCTCCCTGCCCTTGCAGAACAGACATTTTTGTTGCCAATCGTCGCCATGGGTTCTCAAGGCAAATCCTACGATGGACCGCCATCCGATCATTTCGATGGCAGGCTGTTCTTCGACCCCGACGGGGTTCCGCCGAAATCGCTGCGCGATGTGCTGCGCTGGCAGTTCGGGGGGGACCGGCAACGCGAGATCTGGCCCAAATGGGTGCCGAGCCCGCATGCCGATACTCCGCCGCAACGTGTCAACGGCGACAAGGTTCGGCTCTCCTTTGTCGGTCATGCGAGCTGGCTGATCCAGACCTCGGGCAAAAATATTTTGGTCGATCCGGTGTGGTCGGAACGCGCTTCGCCGGTGCGATGGGCCGGTCCGAAGCGGGTCAATGATCCCGGCATCGACTTTTCAGCCCTGCCGCCGATCGATGTCGCTCTGGTGTCGCACGGCCATTACGATCATCTCGACATCGCGACGCTGTCGAAACTCGCGGCGAAATTTTCCCCGCGCATCGTGACTCCGCTCGGCAATGACGCGACCATGCGCCGCGCCAACTCTGCGCTTCGCGCCGAGGCGTTTGATTGGCATCAAAGCGTCGAACTCGGTGGCGGGTTGGCGGCGACCCTGGTGCCGACCCGGCACTGGTCGGCGCGCGGATTGTTCGACCGCAACAGGGCGTTGTGGGCAAGCTTTGTGCTGAAGACGCCAGCCGGCAAGATCTACGTCGTCTGCGATTCCGGTTACGGCGAGGGCAAGCATTTCCGCCGCGTCCGTGAGACACACGGCCCGCTGCGGCTCGCGATCCTGCCGATTGGCGCCTATGAGCCGCGATGGTTTATGCAGGATCAGCACATGAATCCTGCCGATGCGGTCAAGGCGCTTGCCGATTGCGGCGCCGAGCGGGCGCTCGCGCATCATCACGGCACGTTTCAGTTGACGGATGAAGCAATCGACGCGCCGGTCAAGGCCCTGCATGCGGCACTCGACGAGGCGAAGATTCCGCACGAGCGCTTTGTGGCGCTCAAGCCGGGGCAGGTGGTGGAGATACAATAGCGGTATTTCCGTCTTGTCGTCCCGGCCTTGAGCCGGACCCATAGCCACCGCGGCTTCTTTCCGAAGAGAGCTGACGCCATTCGCGCGCCAGACACGACGGCCTGTGGTTATGGGTCCCTGCTTTCGCAGGGACGACAGTTTCAAAGGGTCTCACTGCGCGGGCTTGATCGCCCAGGACACGCTCACGCTCAGCTGGAGTGTCTCTTCTCCTTGCGCGATTGGCGCCTGTTCCGGCGCGGCCGCCATTCTGCGGAACACGATCGGGGCGGGCGCGCCTCCTTCGGAGATGGCAAGCGGCGCGCCAAGCGTGACGCCGGCTGCCCTGGCGTAGATCTCCGCCTTGCGACGCGCGTCCGCGATTGCCTGTTCGCGGGCGTCGTCGAGAAGCTTAGAGGCCTGCGACACCATGAAGCTGATCCCGCCGATATCGTTCGCGCCGGCGCCGACCAGCGTGTCGATCACATTCGCGACCTTGGTGACGTCGCGCAGGCGGATGGTCACCCGGTTGGTGGCGCGATAGCCAGTGATGGTCGGAGGTCCGCCGGGGCGGCTCGGTGCGCTCTGCGGCTGCAGCGACAGTCGCGAGGTCTGGTAATCCTTCTCGTCGATGCCGGCACTCTTGAGTGCCACCAAAACCTTGCCCATTGCCAGATTGTTGGCATCCGACGCCTCGCGCGCCGTCTTGGCTTCCGTGGTAACGCCGGCATCGATCTGTGCCAGATCGGGAGGGACCGAGATCCGCGCTTCGCCGGTGACGGAGATCACCGAAGGCGGCTCCGTCTGCGCGTGCGCCGGCGCACCGATCAGAATAGCTGCGGCGAGGACGACAGCAAGCGCAAGCGAGCGTGGAGCGCGGTGCCTCACGGCTCTCATTTCAATGGCACGTAGACATTGATCACCAATTTGTCCTCCGCCGTTTTCAGGGGGTCGGTGATGTACTCCTCGATAAAAGTGTCTTTCGCCTCCAGCTTCTTGTCGTCGAGGTGATTGGTGATGGCCTCGTAAGTGTTGTCCATGTTCTCGTATGATCCGCGATGGACAAACTTAAGCGCCTTGCCTTCGGGCGATTTGCCCATGCTCATTGCTTTGGCCAGATTTTTCGGCTCCTGATCGACCGGAATCTGCGCCTGATAGGAAAATCCGGTATCGTCGGTGGAAGTGTAGACGATCATCGAATTGCCGGATGACTTGATGCCCTGCTTGTCGAGGAATGTCGACACGGTCTTCAAGGACTCGAGCAGCGTGTCGAACGCCGTGTCCCAGTTGGCCGTGCCCTTGACGAGGACCACCGTTTTTGGCGTCAGCGTAATCTCCTCGCCAAAGGGGTCGGCGGTGCGGACCGGTGCGGGTCCACCCGGCGGGGGCGCCGGAGTAGCCGAGGCCGCAGGGGTGGGCGAGGAGGCTGGCGCTGGTGTTGCCGAAGCTGCCGGCGGCGTAACCGTCGGGCTGGCCGACGGATTTGGGGCAGGTGTCGGGGAGGCCGGTGCCGAGGCGGCGGGTGCAGAGGGCGTCGGCGATTGTGCCAGCGCGGTGGTGGCGAAGTTTAGCGAAATCGCGGCCACCGGGACCAATGCGACCATGGCAAGGCGGAAACGACGGGGGCGGCTCATCAGGTATTCTCCGTAAAGTCGTTCGGCAGGGCGCCAAGGTCCCCGGCTCAAGCGTCAGGGTGGATTCGGCAAATCACATGCGAACATCCGATGCTAACACGCCCGCTCGGCTTTCGTCGCCTGTCAGATATTCATGGGCCTCCGTGGCCGGCAAAGGCTCCCGACACAGATTCACCACACTGGCCGATCCCTCACCAGAGCTCCGATTCCGAAGTTCGCAAGCAGTTGTGGCGACCCCAGATGCGAACTTCGGAATCAAAGGAGCTCCAGCATCTTGTTGATTTGAGTAGCGGCTTCGAATTTGAGTTCCTGTCACGAACTTGCCGCGATACTGATAGGACCTTCAAATTCGCCACACTAGTCAATCTCCCGTCATTGGCCATATAAGGCAGGCACGAACCGGGATCCCGATGAGCGCGCTCGCCAACCACAGCTTTTCCAAGATGAACGGCATCGGCAACGAGATCGTCGTCGTCGATCTGCGCGACAAGGCCGGCGTCGTCACGCCGGAGGAAGCCCGCGCGGTGGCTTCGGCCAAGGGTGTTCATTTTGACCAGCTGATGGTGCTGCAGCCGGCGCGCCTTGCCGGCACCGAGGCCTTCATCCGCATCTACAACAACGACGGCTCGGAATCATCGGCCTGCGGCAATGGCATGCGCTGCGTGGCTCGCCGCCTGTTCGAGGCCAGCGGCCAGACGGAAGGCACCTTCGAAACCAAAGCCGGTCTGCTGAATTGCTGGCGTAAAGGCGATCTCTACACCGTCGACATGGGGCCGCCGAAATTCGGCTGGAAGGACATTCCGCTCGCCGAGGAATTCCGTGACACGCGCTATATCGAGCTGCAGATCGGCCCAATCGATGCGCCGGTGCTGCATTCGCCTTCCGTGGTCAGCATGGGCAATCCGCATGCGATCTTCTGGGTCGACGACGTCGACGCCTTCGATCTTTCGCGGTTTGGCCCGCTCCTGGAAAATCATCCGATCTTCCTGGAGCGCGCCAATATCACGCTCGCCCACATCGTCGATCGCGATCACATCACCATCCGCACCTGGGAGCGCGGCGCCGGATTGACCAAAGCCTGCGGCTCGGCGGCTTGCGCTGCGGCGGTGGCGGCGGCGCGGCTCAAGCGCGCCAATCGCACGGTTGAGGTCAGCCTGCCCGGCGGCGAGCTCGGAATCGAGTGGCGCGAGCGCGACGATCACGTGTTGATGACGGGTACGGCGACCTTCGAATATGAAGGCCGGTTCGATCCCGCGCTGTTTGCGTCATGAGCGTCGAAGTCCTCACCTTTGGCTGTCGCCTCAACGCCTTCGAATCCGAGGTGGTGCGCGCCAAGGCCGAGCGCGCGGGGCTTGCCGACACCGTCGTCATCAACAGCTGCGCCGTCACCAACGAAGCGGTGGCGCAGGCGCGCCAATCCATACGCCGGCTGAAACGCGAACGCCCGGACTTGCGCATCGTCGTCACCGGCTGTGCGGCGCAGACCTCGCCTGAAATGTTCGCCGCGATGGAAGAGGTCGATAGGGTCGTCGGCAATCACGACAAGATGCAAGGCGAAACCTGGCACAAGGCGCGCGCGGCGCTTCAGGCAGCGGAACCATTCGGCATCGAGGCCAGCGAAAAGATTGCGGTCGCCGACATCATGTCGGTCAGGGAGATGGCACCGCATCTTCTGCAGGGATTTCAAAAAGCCCTGCCGCGGGTGTTCGTGCAGGTGCAGAACGGATGCGATCACCGCTGCACCTTTTGCATCATTCCGTTTGGCCGCGGCAATTCGCGCTCGGTGCCGATGGGCGCGGTGGTCGAGCAAGTCCGCAACCTGGTCGAGCACGGCCATGCCGAGATCGTGTTGACGGGCGTCGATCTGACGAGTTACGGCGCGGATCTGCCTGGAGCTCCGAAACTCGGCCAACTGACCAGGCAGATCCTGCGGCACGTGCCGGAATTGAAGCGGTTGCGGATTTCATCGGTCGATTCGATCGAAGTCGACCGCGATCTTCTCGATGCGATCGCAGGCGAGGACCGCCTGATGCCGCATCTGCATTTGTCGCTGCAGTCGGGCGACGATTTGATCCTCAAGCGGATGAAGCGCCGGCATTCCCGAAAAGATGCGATCGATTTTTGCGCGCTGGTGCGGCGCTTGCGGCCCGACATCGTGTTCGGCGCCGACATCATTGCGGGTTTTCCGACCGAAACCGAGGAAATGTTCGCGCGCTCACTCGATTTGATCGACGAATGTGACCTGACGTTCCTGCATGTCTTTCCGTTTTCGCCGCGACCAGGCACGCCGGCTGCCAAAATGCCGCAGGTCGCAAGCGCTGCGATCCGGGAACGCGCCGGGACGTTGCGGGCTGCGGGGGAGGCCGCGTTGCGGCGGCGACTTGCCTCCGATATCGGCGCAACGAGGCGGGTCCTGATCGAAAGCGCAAAGCAGGGCCGCACCGAGCATTTCCTCCCTGTCGCGATCAGTAGCGGGAAGATCGGCGCTGTCGAGAGCTTCGTCGTCAAGGGAAGCGATGGGGCGCGGCTGACGGTGTGACGAGTCACTCCCCGTTCCAGCCGCAGACCTTGAGGCGTTCCCACATATGTGAAGGCGCCGGCGCAGTCACTCGCAC
>Ga0210409_10000191_pt1 | contig 127682 bp, 114 predicted proteins | sample IncBWH17MmetaG_FD_161649 | JGI IMG/M metagenome (GOLD analysis project Ga0210409, IMG submission 161649) | Forest soil microbial communities from Barre Woods Harvard Forest LTER site, Petersham, Massachusetts, United States - Inc-BW-H-17-M | ecosystem: Environmental > Terrestrial > Soil >...
AATTTCTCTATCAATGCAAAATTCTCGCCTTCGGCCAGCTGCAGTTGCAATTCGGGCGTACTGATCGATTGCGGTAATGCATTGAGCAGCGCCGACGGATCGCTTTCGCGGCTCAGCAGCTCCAGCAGACGGACGCCTGCATACAAGCCATCGTCAAAGCCGTACCAGCGATCCTTGAAAAACACGTGTCCGCTCATCTCGCCGCCTAGCGGCGCTCCGGTTTCACGCATCTTGGCCTTCACCAGCGAATGGCCGGTCTTCCACATCAACGGCTTGCCGCCGTGTTTGGCGATCCATGGCGCCAGATGGCGCGTGCATTTGACGTCGTACAGGATTTGCTGGCCGGGATGCCGGGTCAGCACGTCGGCGGCAAACAACATCAGCTGACGATCCGGATAAATGATCTGGCCGTCTTTGGTGACCACGCCGAGGCGATCGCCGTCGCCATCGAAGGCCAGGCCAAGTTCAGCATCGCCGGTTTGCAGGGCGCGAATCACATCCTGCAGATTCTCGGGATGGGCCGGGTCGGGATGATGGTTGGGAAACGTCCCGTCGACTTCGCAAAACAACTCTTGCACCTCACATCCAAGTGCGCGATACAAGTCGCCGGCAAAGGCGCCGGCAACGCCGTTGCCGCAATCCAGCACGATCTTCATGGGCCGCGCCAGTTTGACGTCGCTCAGGATGCGTTCGAGATAAGCATTCCTGATGTCGTGAGTCCGGTAAGTTCCAGCCTGAGCCAGCGCTGGCCCAGTGCTGGCATTGACGATTTTCTGATACAGCGCCTGTATCGTCTCGCCATGAATCGCTTCACCAGCCAACACCATTTTGAAACCGTTGTAGTCAGGTGGATTATGGCTACCGGTCACCATCACGCCGGATTGGGCGCCAAGCACATGGGTAGCAAAATAAACCATCGGCGTGACGACCATCCCCAGATCAATCACATCCACGCTGGCTGCTTGTATTCCGGCCGCCAGTGCGGCGCTCAATTCGGGGCCAGACAAACGTCCATCGCGCCCGATGACAACTGTGTTTTCACCTTTAGCGCGTGCGGCATTGCCGAACGCCAGACCGATTTGACGCGCGATGCCGGCATCCAGCGTTTTGCCGACAATGCCGCGGATGTCATAAGCTTTGAATATGGAATTTTGAAGTGGGAGCACGGTTGTGATTCGTATTGATGAAAAAGAACAATGCAGGGAGCGTGAACTCAGTTGTTGTTGGCGATTCGCCGCTGCGTGACGTACACAATGCAAAATACCGTCGAGTTAACGCTGACTTTATCTCAGCCGGCTTGTCCGGTCGCACCCGGGTTCGCGTTGAAATGGACACCGATCGCTCAGTCCGAACGAAGTAAGTAAGTAAGTATTAATTTCCATAAACCCGGTAATCCGCAAAGCCAATTCGAACGCCATGCATGCCCCTCAACATGCGCTCTTGATCAGCCCCCCAATTTAAGCAACGTTATGAGTTCAAAAGCAATCAAAGAATAAATAGCGCGACCAAATCGGTATCTTATTTATACGCGCAACGCATCCAGCGTTTTACCCGACGAAACCCACTCTTGTATCCATTTCGGCTGGCGACCACGGCCAGTCCATTGCAACGACGCATCCGAAGGGTGGCGATAGCGCACCGCTACTTTAACTTTTGTCGCGCTACTCTTGCTACGTGATTGCCCGCCCAGCAAATCTTGCAACGAGATACCAGCGCTTTGTGCAATTGCCAGAATCTGTTCACGCGCTTTCGACAGCTCTTCGTGCTCTCTATCCTTTAAAGCCTGCTTGACCTGCTCTTGCAGTGCGCGCAACTGGGCAACTGTCAGACCTGATAAATCCATACTTCCTCCATTAAGTGAAATTTCATTGAAAACTGCATTTGCAACGCCCACTTATAAATCTACATTAAGGCCGATGTACACTAATGCAATCTCGCATCACGCGGCTCAATCACCTGCCCCTGGGCGCGCCAAATCAAATCCTCAATCCCGCATTGCGGCACATATTCTGCCACTGTGCGCAACAACATGGCACGCACTTCTTCATAATCAAATCTGTCACAGGCAGCTTCCAGCTTAGCGAGCAGATCCTGCAATACCGTCCACGGAATCTCCACTTCCTGTGCACGCATGATAAGAGGGTGCTCAGTTCCTTCGACGTTCTCGCCAATCAGCAATTCTTCATACAATTTTTCACCGGGACGCAAACCGACATGATTAATTTCGATGGTACCGTCAGGCGTAGTTTCAGATAGCACTTCAAGCCCGCTCAAATGCACCATCCGCTTAGCCAGATCGACAATCTTTACCGGATCACCCATATCCAGCACAAAGACGTCGCCACCTTCCCCCATTGCGCCAGCCTGCAACACCAATTGCGCCGCTTCGGGAATCGTCATGAAATAACGTGTAATCTCCGGGTGGGTCAGCGTAATTGGCCCCCCTGCCATAATCTGCTTGCGAAACAGAGGCACCACCGATCCCGACGATCCCAACACATTCCCAAAACGTACCATGCAGAACCGCGTGCGCGACGGTGATTTCGCTTGCATACGGGAAAATGCCTGCAATATCAACTCCGCGAAACGCTTGGTAGAACCCATCACATTAGTAGGTCGCACTGCCTTGTCGGTCGAAATCAGTACAAACGATTTGACGCCAGCAGCCATCGCGGCCTTGGCTACACTCAGCGTGCCAAACACATTATTCCTAATACCCTCGATCGGGTTATGCTCAACTAGCGGCACGTGCTTGTAAGCGGCGGCGTGATACACCGTTTCGACGGAAAAGGTACGCATGATCCGCGTGCACTTCTCAGTTTCCAGTACGGACCCCAGGAACGGCAATAATTCAATGCTGAGGCCCAGACTTCGTTGCAACTCGCTCAATTCCTGCTCAATCGCATACAGGCCGAACTCCGACATTTCAAGCAAAATCAATCGCGATGGCCGTTGCCGGATAATCTGACGGCACAGCTCAGACCCAATCGATCCACCTGCCCCCGTCACCAGCACCGATTTGTCGACGATGCAGGCAGAAATCAACTCCGGGTTCGGATCAACCTGATCACGCCCCAACAGATCCTCGATCTCGATCTCACGTATATCCTGCACGCGTAACTCACCAGTGATCAAACTCTTGATCGGCGGCGTTACTTTAATTTTGACCTTCAGCGGCTCCAGCCGATCAAGAACGTGTTTTTGCTGGGCTTTGGTCTGCGATGGCATAGCCAGCAATACTTCCTTGATGTCGTATCGTGCAATAGCAGCAGCTATGTCATCGGGACTACACACCTTGATACCCGCGATAGTCGCCCGATGCAGTTCTTTTTTGTCATCGATAAATACCATTGGTAAATATTCGTGGCTGGCACGTAGTGCACTGGCCAACTGCGATCCCGCCTGCCCTGCACCGTAGATTGCCACACGGACGGACCCAGCAGCGGCGCTGACACGCACCAAAAAACCCCTAGCTATAAAGCGACTGGCCGCCACGTACAAAATTGCAGTAATCCAGTAGATACCAAACACTCCACGAGAATAGCCGGACGTTTGTGTAAACGTCCCCAATGCCCCCAACGTTATGACTGACAACGTTACCCCGAGCACCACAACATATACAATTTTATGGTCAATGAAACGGATGACGGCGCGGTAAAGGCCCAATCTAATAAAAATTGGAATTGAAACCAGTGGCACCGCAACAATCAATATAGCGTATTGGAATAGTAAAGAATGGCTTACAACGTCATAGCGCAACCAGATTGCCAGGCAAAATGTGAGCGGCAAAAATATCAAATCCAAAGTAGCCGCAATAAGCTGTTTCTGCAACCTTGGAAAGTTCAGAAATAAATTCATATGAATATTTCAATCAATGGATAATTCCATCTCTGCGTATGACTTTCAAAAAAGTCAGGAAAATAATTTTAATGTCGAGAAAAAACGATTGCTTTTGCAAATATTCAACATCAAGTTTCACTTTTTCAGGAATCGGTAATTCATCACGTCCATTAATTTGCGCCCATCCAGTCAAACCAGGTACAAGCTCATGCACGCCATGTTGGGTACGTAAAGCAATCAAATCCTCTTGATTGAACAATGCCGGACGCGGCCCTACAAAACTCATATCACCTTGAAGAATACTCCACAATTGCGGCAACTCATCCAGACTAGATTTCCGTAAAAAAGATCCGATTGGGGTCAAACACTTCGCGGGATCAGGCAATAAATGGGTCGCCACCGCTGGCGTATCGATCAGCATTGTCCGAAATTTCGGCATCTTGAAAATTTTGTTTTTCCGGCCCACTCTGTCAGACCAATAAATTACCGGGCCTTGGGAGGTAAATCTTACGAACAATCCAACTAATACCGTGGGGACCAATAATACTACCGTCGCCAGTAACGCCAAACTAAAATCAAATATTCTTTTCATTCAAGCGCCGGTCAATGTTGATTCAGAAAATGTGCAACTGTTTTTATTAAAGATTCCTGCATAGTAGTTGCTGGCCGCCATTGTAGCGCCGTCTTGGTATGAGTAATATCAACTTGCAAAGATCCCAGTAATCTATCGGCAACTGCAGATTTACCTATCAGTGCAGCAGCGCCATAAATTAATTTCGATGGAACCGGTAACAACAACGATCTTCTGCCCATGGCATCGGACAACATACGTAACAAAACCGTAGTACTTACATCACAATCATCGGATACCATAAAAGTTTGATTCGCTGCATCTGGATGTTGACTGCAGACTACCAACAAATCAACAAGATTATCCAGAGACACCATGCTTCTATAGTTGTGAATAGCCCCTAAAGGCAAGGGTACACTCAATCTGACGAGTTGCATCAATCGACGAAAATTTGCACGCACCCCCGGACCATACACCAGCGGTGGACGAACGATGACAACCTCAAGGCCTGTGAAATGCGACAACTCTCTAAGTGCAATTTCCGCTTCAAGCTTTGACTGTCCATAAGGATCAATTGGCATGGGTTTATCGAAAGCGGTAAAGGGCTTGCCAGAGGTTTCTTCCCCATTCACCTTGACGCTACTGATGAAAATAAAACGTTTGACGCCGCTCTGAACTGCCTGCCTCGCCAAATTCATTGTTGCATCAACGTTCACCGCTCGAAAAGCCGCAAGTGGATTATTTGACTTATCATTCATTACATGAACACGCGCAGCCAAATGTATAACGACATCACATCCGGCTAAGGCATCTGCCCATTTTGTACTACCACTTAAATCACCAACTGCAAATTGCCTATCCTGCCTGGCTTGGCGTACGGCCGGCAAAAAATTGATGCCCCGCGCATGTAATGTGTCACAAAGAGCACTTCCTACAAAACCATTTGCACCCGTCACAAGAATTTTAGTCATTCAAAATTTTAGTCTTAATAAAAACATAGTAAAGGTGTGCAGAATTAAACGAATTCTGCGCTTATTATTTTGACCAAGTAACACGATTAATATAATCAATATAGCTAGCAACAACCCTGAGCACTTGCTTCGACACGTATGGATTCTCATAATCGGCGACAGGCAGAACAGCGGATGGGTTTTTGCGATATTGGGAAGTAACTATTTCAATAGCCTCGATCACGCGTTCTTTCTTCAAGCCGCACATGATCAAAGTTCCAACATCCATGCCTTCCGGACGTTCATGGGTATTGCGTATAGTGACTGCCGACAAATTCAACAATGACGTTTCTTCGGTAATGGTGCCGCTGTCGGAAAGTACGCAAAATGCCTCCATCTGCAGCTTGATATAGTCTACAAAGCCAAATGGTTTTGAAAAAATAATTCTTTTATCCATCGAGCCATAGCCGATTTCCTCTAAACGCTTCAATGTCCTTGGATGCGTGGAAACAAGGACTGGATAATTGTATTTATTCACCAATGCATCGAGTGTATCGAGCAAATCCCGCAACGCCTCTGGAGAATCAACATTCTCCTCCCGATGTGCACTAACTAAAAAGAATTCTTTGGTGTTTAATGACAAGCGTGAAATGACATCAGACTGCATAATTTTTGGCATATAAAAATCGAGCACCTCCCGCATGTGTGAGCCAGTTTTGATGATTGTTTCCGCTCTGATTCCTTCCGCGATCAGATAACGACGCGCATGTTCAGTCAGTACCATATTGATATCGGACAAATGATCCAATACCTTCCGATTAAGCTCTTCAGGCACGCGCTGATCAAAACAGCGATTTCCTGCTTCCATATGAAAGACCGGAATTTTACGGCGCTTCGCAGCAATAATTGACAAGCAGGAATTGGTATCGCCATAGAGCAATAGCGCATCCGGTTTCTCAATCTCAAAAACCTCATCCGCCTTCATGATGACCTGCGCAATTGTTTGCGCAGCATTTGCCCCAGCAGCATTCAGAAAATAATCTGGTTTGCGAATTTCGAGATCATCAAAAAAAACCTGATTCAACTCATAGTCATAATTTTGACCTGTATGAACTAATATATGCTGGGTATGTTTTTCCAATTCTGCGATGACGCGGCTCATTTTAATAAGTTCCGGACGCGTCCCGACTATAGTCATTACTTTACGCATTCAATTGCTCTTTTATAAAATCCAAATTCAATAAAATATTCTTTACCTGAGGCACCGTAAGCCGCTCAGTGTTATGTGAAGTGTAGTCATCGATTTCGGAAATCTTGGTTTCGCCTTCGACAAAATATTTATTGTAATTAAGATCACGATTATCTGCAGGTATTCGGAAATAGCGCCCCATGTCCTCGGCCTTTGCCATTTCCTCACGAGACACCAAAGATTCATATAATTTTTCACCATGTCGCGTACCTATTACACGAATAGGATTGTCTTTAGAAAAAACTTCCTTCAAGGCAATCGCAAGATCCTCAACGGTTGAAGCAGGTGCCTTTTGTATGAAAATATCGCCTTGTTCCCCATGTTCGAAAGCATGCAAAACCAAATCGACGGAGTCTTCCAAGGACATCAGGAAACGAGTCATATGTGGATCCGTGATTGTCAGCGGCTTTCCATCCTTTAATTGACTAACAAATAAAGGAATAACAGAACCTCGTGAAGCCATCACATTGCCATATCGCGTCGCGCATATTACTGTCTCACCTGGGGATCGCATCCTTGATTTTGCCACCATTAATTTTTCCATCATGGCCTTGGATATTCCCATAGCATTAATTGGATATACTGCCTTGTCAGTACTTAGCACGACTAAACGCGCCACATTGCTAGCCACGGTCGCATTCAACACATTTTCTGTGCCGAGTACATTAGTGCGAACAGCTTCCATCGGGTAAAACTCACAAGATGGAACCTGCTTCAATGCTGCAGCATGAAAAACATAATTCACGCCTTTCATGGCTTCATGAACACTGTCGTAATTCCGAACATCGCCAATATAAAATTTCAACTTGGGATTATTCAGCGCAATCCGCATGTCTTCCTGCTTTTTTTCATCGCGGCTGAAAATTCTAATTTCAGACACATCTGTCGACAAAAAACGTTTCAATACCGCATTACCAAAAGAACCAGTACCGCCGGTTATCATCAATACTTTGTTTTTAAACATCTTACACTCCACCATTATTTAAAATCAGACATCTTTTTCACTAGCTCAGGCCAAGTTGGGGCAATGTAACCTGAGGCTGCTCGGAATTTATCGGCGTTCAATGAACGATCAATAGAAAACTGTGCGTCCGGCGTTATTTCAATTTCTTTCTTGTATATCCCAGCAACCAACTCAAGCAAGTCAAATTTCGAAATTGGCTGTGACGCAACATGATACAAACCTGACAACTCGGAACGCGGCAACACAACGTCGCGGATAATATGTGCCAGTTCAACTGTAGGCAATCCTGAAAAAATAGCTTTCGTGTACCCTTTCACTGTGCCTTGTTGTGCCAGGAACCAGCCAACCAAACCGTTCGCACTATGCAACTCATGCCCTATGATTGACGTGCGCAGGGTAATAGTGTGTGGGTAATCGACTTCACCCAGATACTTTGATCGTCCGTATAAATCTTTTGCATCTGAAATATCAAGTTCTTTGTAATTGCCTTGTGCACCAGAAAAAACGCAGTCAGTGCTGACATGAACAAGTCTCGCACCCGCAATCTCACATAGACGAGCTAGTCGATGTGGTAACAGTGCATTAATCGGAATAGCCTGAAGTGGATCGTTTGCCTCGGCGAGCTGCTTAATCAAACCGATACAGTTGATCACAACGTCAGGCTTCACTTTTGAAAATAGCAAAGCAAGGGAATCCTGATTTTCGACATCTACACCCACTAGAATTTTTTCTGCCAACGATTGCGGAAATGATCGCCGTACGCCGCCAGTTCGAGCAGAACCGGAAACCTGATATCTACCGTCCTCCGAAAAATAGCGAAAGACGGTATTTCCCAACATCCCGGACACACCCAAAACCAAAATTTTCATAAAAATTTCCTTGTTACCATTTGTCCGTTCACATAAGGCGGAGCATCAATCTCCCCTTACTCACTTCGCGTTTAATCCCGACCAGACGCAATTAAATTCTCAAAATGAGAAATTAGGGTTTGTGTAAGCATGCCGCTGTCGTAATGCGTCTGGAAATAACGCTGCCCATTTTCACCAAGGCGCTTTCTTTCTTCAGTAGTCATATTTGACAACTGCTTAATGGCAACAGCCAAGGAAGCTGCATCCTCGGCAGGGCAACTAATCCCTGCATCCGCCTCCATTATAATTCGTGCCCCCTCACCGTTCACGCAGGCAATAATAGGACGCCCCATCGCCAAGTACGCTTGGACCTTGCTGGGTACCGTGTGATAAAAAATCGGTTCATCTCTTAACGTTACCAGCAGCGCGCCAGAGCCGCTCAGTATGGCTGGCATCGACTCAAGGCTATGCCGTCCTGCCATTACGACATTTTTCAAGCCACGCATTTGAATTTCGTCGTGCACCCAGTCAGCACGACTGCCATCACCCACCAGAAATATGCGTATGTCAGGAGCATCTTGTAATAGAGCCGCCGCCTCAATAATCGTTTCAACTGATTGCGCCGAGCCCAAGTTACCTGCGAAAACGACAGAAAATCCATCGTTAAGTCCATCAATTGGACAATTTTCGGACACCGATGATGACGAGAAGACATCGTCTGCAGAATTCGGGTAATAACAGATCTTCTTACGATCCGCCAAGGCTGCTACCGGTTCCACAAAAGCTTCCGATTGTACTAAAATCAAATCGGCTTGGCGATAAATCCAACGTACCACAACCCCCACCATAGCCAATATCCAGCGGTTGCGCACGAAACCGGTAGCCTCCAGGCTTTCCGGCCACAAATCCTGTACCCAGATTACCAACTTTGCGCCCTTGATCCACTTCAGTACTATTGCCGGAATCGCCTGCAATATCGGTGAAATCGCATAGACAAATACAACATCAACCCGCTTGCGCCGAAGCGCAAATGGCGCTAACAAGATACCGCTCAGCACGAATGACAAATAATTGCATATCAGTTGCACTGCCGAGCCCCGTCCTCGGGGGATCAGAGGCAATCGGTATACCGTAGCATCACTCCAGCTATGTTTGGTAAACGCTCCAGCGCGATAACCATCAAATACATGACCATCCGGATAATTCGGCTGTCCGGTCACGACATCGACAGTTACACCTTTTGCCATCAAGGCCTTAACCAGGTCATTTATACGAAAATTCTCCGGCCAAAAGTATTGGCTAAACACAAGAATATTCAATACTGTTCTCTTTCGATTTGACATCTATAAAATAGCATAATAAAAATTACAGTTAAATTATTCATTCTGAAAACAGCCTAATATTATCCTCCACAATAGACCTTTGATTTTCCACATATTTATCTGCATAAGTATTTACATTTACAATATATTTATCAAATTCAATTTGATCCATGCCTATGAATTCTTTAATTTTTTCTGCAAATAAATTTAATTCGTCTAAAGAAATATCATACCCAACCTTATTTTCCGCGAGATCTCGCCATGGAGTTCTATCACTAATTAAAACTGGACGACAAGAAAGTAATGTTTCAATAATAACATAACCGAAATTTTCTCCTAATGTCGGAAAAAAAAGCAAGTGATAGCGTGGAATCACATCTTTTATTTTATTGTGCGGCAATTCACCGCAATATTTAACAACGATATTTTCAGGGAGCGTCTCAATAAGAATTTCGCATTCGCTCCAATATTTTTTATCTTCTATCGGTCCATAAATATCTAGTTCAACGCAACCAGATTTTATTGTTCCAAGTACTTTCAACGCGTAGTCTAATCCTTTTTTATTTGTAACTCTTGACAAAAACAGGAGTTTTAATGTTCCCACATGTTTCTCAATGCCAATTTCATTCGACTGAATCGCGACTGGAAGAAGTTCCCGCGCAATATGGACTTTAGCGCGAGGAAAACATTTTTGAACATCGTCCTTTTCCAATTCGGTAGAAACATGCCAAGTTATTTCTTTATGAAGATTAATTATTCTTGAAAAAATTATAAAAAAATATTTTTTTGCTTTTTTTATACCTAGAGCGCCGGTGGAAAACTCACCGCGCGGTGCGAGAATGATATTTCTTTCAACGCCGCCCAGAAAATTGAGATATGCACATGGAAGGATTGAGAAAAAAAAGCTAAAAAAACTATTCATATAAATGACATCCCAAATATTTAGCCGAATTTCATCAACAACACTCACGATGTAGGGCTTATTTTTATTTGAAAGATATTTAATATGAACGTTGTCAAATTTCAGCCATTTGTTTTTCTCTAGATCAGGATAAACCACTCCATCGAAGTCGTGGTCTCGACATAAAATATAAAAATCAAACCGTTCCTTTAAATTTGAGACAATGTATTCCACAGCCTTGATTTGACCGCCACCCTTATATCCAGGCAGATACCAGTCAACTAGAATCAATACTTTTTTGTTCATTTACTTTGCATCAATCAATGTTCTTGCAGGAATTTTAATATTAAAATTGGATATTTTAAAGATCCAAATAATGAAGGTGAAATAAAAACCAATGCAGGACTCACCGTTTTGCATCAATTGGTTGTTTGCAGGAAAATACAGCAAAATTATTATAAAATAACTAAATAACAAAATGGAAATTTTATCTGCGTCACGAATAGAGTAAATCCAAGTCATGGCAAAATATCTGCCTATCAAAAATACTATCAATAGCGCCCCAAAAAAACCAACATCCGAAGCAATCCAGGGATATATTGAATCCCATAAGGTCAGCATTCCCCAATCTTCCGCTTGCTCCAGTCTTGCCGGATATGATCTTGAAGCCAGGTCTGTAATACCTAAAAGTGACTCTACATTTCTCACAAGAAACATTGAATGACCTACACCAAATGTTGTATCGAAATCCAAAAGCAAAGCTCTCGATAAAGCATAATAGCCTTGACATAAATAACGAATAAGCGACTCAACGTATATTTGATACATATCTGGGAGAGAAGCTGTAAGCCAATTCGTGCTATCAGCATCAATATTTATTGGCGGCCCAAAGTTTCTTCCGCTTGCCACTCCACCACCTCTGTTGATTTGGCCATAACCAAAAAAAAGGAAGGCCAAAAATAATCCACCCAAACCGGCTGATGAAAGATAAATCGTCCGCCTCTTCGTCAAAATCAAATTCCCGGAAATTATTGCAAGAGCGATCAACCAGGGAAATAATAAGACCGTGTCGACTATAGCTTTATTTGTACCTATAGAAACATATATAGCAATATTGAAAAAAACTATAAATACGCAAGCAATTCTTTCAAATTTTGTTCTGTCCCGCCAGGTAGCAATGATAAATGGAAAAGTAAACGCAAGAATCGGAGAAATTAATATCCGCAGATACTCAATTGCCACCCATATGCCACCTGAAAAACTTCTTTCCACAGCATTTTGATATGCTTCACCAGGTGAACTTAAGCCAAACAAAATATCCGGAATAATAGAACCTGATCTCGAATAACTAGTTGGCACCAATAATAATATATTGGCAATCAACGATATTTTTAGCCAATTTATTTCTTTATTATTTACCATTATCGGTTTTCGAATTGCTTTTTTTAATCCCGAGTAATAACCTAAAAATAACAGGAAATGCGCACTCAAAAGATAGGCATACAGCTCAACCGGATTGGTGACAGGCCATGGCCAAGGTCCAAATGCAAACAAAAATACTGAGAGATTTAAATAAAATTCGAAAAATATTATCGGCAAAAATAATTTAATCAAGTTTTTAAACGACGTTGAAATCGCCATATTATATTTTTGCTTTCATCCGTAGCAATTGAAATATCCACAGAAGGCGACGAACTGGTTTACTTATGCTAGTTCGAATCAAGCTAATAATCGTTTTGACGGATTTATTTTCCGGATAAATTGCAATCGCCTCCCGGTATTTTTTAATCCCCCCCCTAAAATCATTGCTACGAAAGTGAGAACGAGCCACAATTAACAATGCGTTAGAGTATGCTTCATTTTTTCGCGATAAAATATTTGTCGATATATCTTTTTTTGAAAAAAAATCGTCCAAAACTGCCAGATACTCCTGCGCAATTTCTGGTCTTTTTTCATAATAAGAAATAGATTTAGGGTGCATTCTGTAGCCCGCCAACGGCTCGTCAATCATTTCAAAATGCCCATACATTCCAACCCTCATCCAGAACTCACGGTCAGGTGCAAGCTTTAAATCCGATCTCCAACCACCTACTTTGTTAAATAAGTCCTTCCGAAACAGAGCCCCGGGCCCAATGTAGCATTCCTGCCTGATGACTAGACTTTCAAAGTCAAATTTGCGGCTCACGTTCTTTTTAATTATTTGTGAACGCGGATTTATTAAATGGCAATTAGGATAAACAACAGAAACATCAGAATTCGACTCCAAAATATTCACCAGTTTTGAAATAGCGCCGGGATATAAAATATCATCGGAACTCAGATAGCCGATATAAAATCCGCTCCCTATTTCCCATCCTTTATTAAGAGTCTTCGCCTGCCCCATGTTTTCCTGGCTTTCCCAGTGCAATCTTCCATCATATTTCTTCAAGACATCGCGGGTGTGATCTGTTGAGCCGTCATCCAACACAATGTATTCAATATTTGGGTAATCTTGCGCCAGAACACTTTCAATAGTCTCGGCCAAATATTCTGCTTGATTGTAGGTAGGGGTTACAATCGACACGAGCGGATAAATTTTATTCATTTAACACCATAAAAATGTAGCTTGGAAGATACTTTTGCAATAATCGATATACGTTCATTTCTATCGACAAGAAATCGCCAGCTATATGAAAACAATATTACATTGGAAACTAAAAACAGAGCCGCCTTAATGAATTCCGATGAAATATAACCAATAGAAAATGACAGCGTGACGAATGCAAAAAGAAAAATTAATATTTGCGGCTGATTAACGGTTCTTCTTACATCAATGATTTTTCCTGCCTGAACAAACATGATGACGGTATCAATCAGGATTCGTACCAACCAGGCAAATGCTGCACCAATCAATCCAAAATGCGTTGCACATAACCATAATACGAGCGCAAAGAACGGCAATTCTGCTGTATGAATAAAGGCGGTGGTTTTGGCTTTCCCCGCTCCTTGAATAAGAGTAAAGGGGATATGTGCGAGGCAGTTGATTAAAATTCCAAAGGAAAATATTTGCATTAAAACATAGCTTTTTTCAGCAAATGTCGGATTAATCCATATTTGCAAAATCTCTTTGGCGTAGACATCGGTAAACAATGTTAATGGGTAAATTACCAGAAGTAATGTCAAGACTGCTTTTTTGAACAACAATGCCGAATCCTGACTATTTTCGATAAGGTTGCTAGCGAATCTTGGAAACAACACAGCAGTCAAGGCGCCAGGAATAATCCATAGTTTAGTGAGCATTTCGTTTGGCGTCACATAATAGGCTACTGCGGCAGCTGAAATTGTTGCCCCTATCAGAAAGCGATCCAAATACCCCATTAAAGGACTGACGATGTTGCTGACCGTCATCCAGCCACCGGACACCAGTAGCGTTTTGACCAATTCCGGGCGATAGCGCCTGTTTCCAAACATTCCTGGCAAACTACGTGCAGCATAATAGCCATGGACCAGACAGGCGATAATCCTACCTACTGTCAGTACTGCCGTGATCGCAACCAGGTCGTTTTTATACCAAAGCACGACCATTACCGGGCCGATGAAGGTAAAAATACCCATGGGCAGGCGAATCAAATTGATGATGCCGAAGGCCAACTTGGCTTCCAAGATGCCCCTTAAGCCTGATGTAAGCACGATGAACGGCATAGCCACAGCCATCACGCGGATGGAACCGACGATTTCAGTAATATCGCCGCTATAAGAAATACGGTGAGCCCCCCATGTCGCGCCCCACCACATTAGCACGCCGGCAAACACCCCTAATCCGGTCAGGAGCAAAAGGCTGGTATATGCCAACGGTGGAATATCATCCTCACGTTTCTCAGCGATCAAAACAGATAGCTGCTGCGTGAGTGCGCGACCAAGGCCCAAATCGAACAATCCGAAGTAACTGACTACCGCCCAGATAAGCGTGAGGACACCAAAACGCGCATCTCCCAGATGGTGAATAAGCACTGGCATGGAACCGATCGCAACCAGCAGCGGCAGTCCCAAGCCTAATAAATTGTAAAACGTGTTTCGAATAAGCATATGAATGAAAGTTCCGTCAATATCGATAATTACTACTCAGTACCATCTCAGCGCCATTAGGGACGTGAATAAAAATGCCACTCAACCTTGACAGTGTGCTTATAGATTTTATCGAGCACTGGCAACAAGAGAAAAACAAAGACGCATTGATTTATGCCAGCGTCTATGCGACATGAGTATAGTTAATTCAAATTGAGTCTGATGAATCCATTGGATCGCACTTCATTGAGGAAGTTAAAATTGACTCAGATTCATGATTTTGTCTTTTCCTGCGTTCGATAAACATCGTAGGACTCACTGTCAAAAATTTTCCGATACCCATTCCCTTTAACCATATTAAAAAGCAGGCCACTAGGGTCGCGTGATTTTTTTAACAAAAAAACCAAGCTGGGTTTGATCCCATTTTTTTGATAGAACTTGATCGTAGAAGTCAGATCAGGTGGTTTGGGGCCAAGCGACGATAGCCATATGGTATTGGCAACTGGACGAGCATTAGTGAAGAGATAACCGGCGGGGAAATCGCTGAAAAAGAGGATCGTGTCATTTGGTCTCACAAGCAATGCGAGATCTTGAGAAAATTTATTTATCAAAACATTCTTTTGCTCAGTAGTTTTAATACCGCGGTAAGGCCCGGTGGCAACGCGCTCCGTGAGAAGCTTGGAAGTCAACGGCACGGGTTCTCCATAAACATCAACATACCCTCCGATAAGTAACGGTGCGATTATCAGCGCCGGCGTGGCCATCATCATCACATTTCGCGATGCATGCATGATCTTGGAAACACTCGGCATTAACTGCAATGCGCGGATGATGAGTATGGTTGAAGCCAGCGCGGCAGGAAACATGCCGATAGCCCCGTTTGCCGTACCATTGCTACTCGACCAAGCAGTGACTAAACCGCCTATAAAAGATGGCCACCAGATAAGCCTGAAGACTCCTCCTCCAAACTTGTCATGGGCGACGAAAGGATAGACAAATGGGCCGAGTAAGCTTATTCCAACGACGAAGTAAAGCGACGCCGTACCATTAGCAACGACGAAGTAAAGCGACTCCGTACCATCAGTGCTTACTGCACAGAAAACCAGCAAGAAAGGGAGTAAAGGAAGAACAAAGCGCATCCATCGCGGCTTAAAAAAATGCCAAATCGCAAGAATTCCCATGCCTGTCAATAAGATGTTTACATGCGGTGACTGTAGATAAAAATTGACAATGACATCCACTAACTTTCCCCACCCACCTCCTTGCACCCCCACGGATCTGAAATAATCGACTATAGAGCTTAGCGATCCTACTCCAGCCCGCAATACCAGCGCCAACGGAATCATTGCGGCCAATAATCCTCCGCGGACATAATTCACCCGTTGCACTCGCAGATAGTTGCTATTAAATAGGACAACTATCGCATATACACATACGGGTGCTAGCAAGGTTGGATAGACCAAAATCGCCAGACAGTGACACATCCCCGAAAAAAAATAGGCCCACCGAGATACCGAATCCCGATCTTGATCGACCATACCCAAAAAGCATCCCATCGTTAGAAACCCGCAGCCCATTGTGTTGTAACTAAGCCCATGAATATTAAAAGGGACAAACACAACACAGATGACGGACACCATAAGCGCAACCGACCAACGCAAAGTCCGTTGTGTAGCAATAAAAACACTCGAACCAACCAACACAGTAAAGACAAAATGAAGATGCCTTGAAAATAAGACGATGCCATCCGTATTTCCCTGGAAATACAAAAAAATCCGTGTGAAAGGCATGACAAGCACGCCTGCCAACTGGGCAAGATTCTGCTCATCTTTTAATGGAATATCGCCCAGTGAGAAACGATATGGAAGTGCAATGTAAAAGGCTTCGTCAGTAAAATCCACACCGTAAAAAAGGCGACGCCATGTCAGAAAAAGTACGGCTAGTACTACTCCCATTGCGACAGCGATTTCGAAAGTCATTGCAAGATTGAAGTTTCCAACTTTAGAAAAGAAGGGACGTTTTATATTTATGTGCTCCAAATGACTCTCCAGCAAATTAGGGATAACAGACGGATAATGCCCAACCGATTGCTTCGGCGTATGCATAATTGGGGGAGTGAGTTCAATCCTCAACCGACAATGAATGGATAGCGTGACAGCAAGCGGTATGAAGCCACTGGCAACTTGCGACGGTATTTTCAAATCCCCAAAATCAAATTATAGATGCCGATTCGATACTTGCTTAGACTAGAACCGATGCCCCTGCGGCTAATCGCCGATTAGCGCACCGCTCAAAACCTCGGCAACCTTGCCCTGTTGGGCCACCGCCAGGCCAGCCCATAGAGGTAAACGAATCAATCTTTCCGACACCGAGTTGGTAATCGCAAGTTCACCATGCGCTCTGCCAAAGTTTTGGCCGGCTGGGGATGAATGCAGCGGCACGTAATGGAATACCGCCCCAATATCGTTGCGTTTTAATTCGTTGAGAATTTTTTGGCGATCAATTTCAGGAGAGAGCAGCACGTAGTACATATGCGCGTTGTGCTGACAGTCTTCCGGCACAATCGGACGGCGCAAAAGGCCTTTCGCGTCCAACGGCTCCAGGAGGTTGTGATACTGCTGCCAACTTGCTAGACGCTGTTGAGTAATCCTGTCCGCCTCCTCAAGTTGCGCCCACAGGAAGGCTGCAATAATTTCACCCGGCAAAAACGATGAACCCACCTCCTGCCAAGTGTATTTATCCACTTCGCCGCGGAAAAAGCGGCTGCGGTCAGTGCCTTTCTCGCGGATGATCTCTGAGCGTAATGCCAGGTCAGAATCGTTCACTAGCAAGCTACCACCTTCACCTGAGATTACGTTCTTAGTTTCGTGAAAACTGTACGCACCCAGGTCACCTATGCTACCTAATGCACGCCCCTTATAACTCGCCATGACTCCTTGAGCGGCATCCTCCACTACTTTCAGCCCATGGCGCTTGGCAATACTCATGATCGTATCCATTTCGCACGCCACACCTGCGTAATGCACTGGCACAATCGCCCGTGTACGAGATGTGATGGCGGACTCGATTAGACGCTCATCCAGATTAAGCGTATCTTCCCTCACATCCACAAACACCGGTACCGCTCCGCGTAGCACGAAGGCATTGGCCGTGGAAACGAAGGTATACGATGGCATGATTACCTCATCACCGGTTTCTATGTCCAGTAGCAGCGCTGCCATCTCCAAGGCTGCAGTACAGGAATGGGTCAGCAATGCCTTTGCACAACCACTGCGTTCTTCTAGCCAAGCATGACAACGCTTGGTGAAGGGACCATCACCAGCCAGCTTATGATTAAAATGCGCCTCGGCAATATAAAACAGCTCTTTGCCAGTCATGTAGGGTTTGTTGAAGGGGATATTCATCATATTTTTCTCGCTACGATAAGTCGGGAGCCGCCCACCGGCAAATTGATGCCTTTTTGAATCATGACAATTTCTGCATCTAGCAATTTTTCGAATATACGGTTAAGCCAAGGGGAAATCCTAAGCTCAGCGGTAGGATCCACATTTTTTTTTGTCGATAACTTTTGCACCAAACGGGAGGTAAACAATGCTGGAAGCAAGCTTGATACAAATGACGTGCTGCGCAGGATCTTAAAGCCTGCATCTTCGACTTTTGCATGAATCTCTTTGGCAGAATAACGACGCATATGGCAGGCATAATCGTCAACCGGACTCCACAACCAGGCGTGCTGCGGTACCGTCAATAACATGACGCCACCTAGCTTCAATGCACTGTGCATCTGCCCCAAAACTTGCTCGTCTTCTTCAATATGCTCCAAAACATCAAACGCACCGATGGAATCGAATTCATCGACAAATGGAATATACCTGCCGTCCATTTGCATAAAATCGATTGTTGGCTGCCTCGCCGCGGCGAAAACTAGTCCAGCAGTAAATATTTCACTACCGTGAAGTTGTGCGTCGGGAAAGGCGTTGGCGATGCCGGATAACACATATCCGGTGCCACAACCAATCTCAAGAAAAGAGCTAAATTTAGAGCAATATTTTCCCAGCGCCCAAATGATTAAGCGGTTACGAGCGCGAAACCAAAAATGCCCAGCTTCGAGGCGGGCTAGTTCAGCAAAGTAAGCTGCCTTGAATCCACCACCCCCTTGAGCCAATGCAGGAGCGTACGCAAGAAAGCCCTCCTGCATTTCCGGCCCAGTACCACAGACCAAGCAACAAGAATCTGGCGATGGAAAGACTGCGCTGCAGGCGAGACATTTTTTCATTCACTACCTCTAATACAACTTTCAGCTTTTGGGAAAACAAAATACTTGAAAGCGACGAAAAGAAATCCCGCCACCACGATTATCGCTCCAGCCTGAACCCATCGATGGGAATAGCCAAGCCTGTCGACAAACGTCAGCAAGATAAGAAAATTGATCAGATATCCAAATATGTGGGCAATAAAATATCTGGCACCAGCCCCCAGTAAAGTCCCTTTGTAAGCAAAGGCCCATTGCCGATTCCCAAAAAAACCGATGGTTGCACCTACTACGTACAATAGGGTCATTGCTATTTTGGGTTCAACACCCCAATATGTAATAAGCAAGAAGAGCAAATACCCCGCTAAGTTACTTACGATGCCGACCAGTCCATATCGAAGGAGCTGTTTAGCCGATCTATAGATTTCGGTGGTGGTCACGAGCGAGTCACTCATTCGTCAGCACCGCCATACCGAATCCCGTTTGCCCATAGCCATTACCGTTGTACAACATCAACCGCTGGTCTTTGTGGTCAAAAATAAATGGGTATTCGATCATTTCCGAATCCCAACCGCTTGGAGATACATCTATTCCAGCCTCATCTAAGCGAGGCTCCCAAGTTTCACCGCTCCGACTATACGCGTAACCGATCCGGTATTTTTCGCCAGAACCGCTCCGATAAGAAAACCACATGTGATACCCGTCGTGCTGGTTTCCGACAACAGATGGACGGGAAAACGCTTGGGCTATACCGAGGCTGTACGGAACAGCAAGGCCGTTCCGTTGCCAACGATGACCGTCAATGGAAGCTGCATGCTTGATCACATGCAGCATTTCGCCGTTTCCTGCGTCCCAATTCACTGTTGATCCGTACCACATTTGGTAACCACCATTTTCCCTCTCGATCACCCATGGATAAGAAAGACTGATCGGGTCAGTGTCATCTGTGGGCATGAACGGTTTATCACCATCGATACGAAGGGACAAATCGGGTTCAAGCACCAGACGTCCAATATCCCCTCGCCAGTGACCGCTAGGAGGACATTGCCAGCCCATGAACAAAATGTAGCGATGTCCATCTGCCTCATAGCAATTACCAATGCTGACGCCATGGGAGTAGAAGCTGCTTTCTGACCCATGCTCGAAAACGGGCTGGTCGTGAACGTAAACAACCTCGCGTCTTATGATATCTACATCAACAAATCCTACCGATGAGCGATTCTGTTTGTCTCGACCGCTAAAAAACACACGATAAATATCTCCACCCAGCAAAACGGCTAGAGGATTCGCGGCATGACTCGCAAGTTTAGGGTGAACAGATTCAGGACGATAGAGCTGTCCCAATTTTTTCCAGCGCATCAATATGTTGCTCCCTAGATTTTTCTCAACCGGTTGCTTGGAACCCTCGCACGCTCGGCAGCCTGACCGATATAGACTCCTTCCGGTTCAGCATCAGCAACGAGCAGAGCCCCTGCACCAATCACACATTTTTCACCCACCTTGATGTGATCGCGCAATGTCGCATTGACACCGATGAAGCAATATTCGCCGATTTCAACGCCGCCCGAGATCACAACATGCGATGCGATGAAACAGTGATCGTGTATGGACGAGTGGTGCCCAATATGGTTACCGCTCCACAGCGTAACGTTGTTGCCGATGCTGACGAACGGCTGAATAGTATTGTCTTCAAGGATGAAGCAGTTGTCGCCAATTCTGCCATCGTTGAGCACCGTGGCATGAGAACTGACATAGCTGGCGATACGGTAACCCAATGCCTTGGAAGCAAGGTATTTTTCCTTCCGTAGTTGATTGAGTTTGGAATAACTCAGAGCAACGAAAATTTCGTGGGTATCGGGCGAATAGAGCTTTGCAAGCTCTTCAAACGGCACAACGGGTAGTCCGCAAAACTCGGTTGCGGTGATGTAAGGCGCATCTACAGTGAAAGCTACGACTTCGCAATTCGAGTCCGTAGAGAAATAGTAGTGAGCCAGTTGAGCAATATCGCCCGAACCGAAGATGATCAGCGGTTTTTTCATGGATTTTTTTTCACCAGGATCGTGAATTCGTAAAGACCATAATCGTGCAGTAATGCCACATGACGTGAATAACGCCGCTTGCACAGATCGAACAAAACGCAGGGATCGGCGTAGTAAAGGTAGTCCCGCATCTTGTCCGCGTCCGAGTAGGAGGTCAGGCAGTTGAAGGCGAATCCCAGCCGACTGGTGCGGTCCAACACATCAAGCGTAGCCTCCAGATAGCCATACCATTCGGCTTCACTACGCCCAAGCCGGACGTTGAAGATGCCGCTAGCGATACCGTAATCCGCCATCTCCGGCGGTTCGGCAGCAACAGCAAAACAAGCATTGAGCCTGTTGGCGTGGCGATCCTGAGCAGCGCGAACCATGTCGGCGGATACGTCACTGCCGTTATAGGCAAAGTCCCGGTAGTGCAAGTTCAAGTAGTCGAACAGGGCGCCGTACCCACATCCCAGATCGTTGAGCGAAAAGCCGGCCGGCTGCGGGATCAAACGCGTTAGTTGCTCGAAGCGCAGTACTTGGCTGCCCTCACCGTTCCAATCAACACCGCGTGGAGTCTCGCCATGCTCGGCAAGTTTGGCGGAGTAGTAGTCAGCCACCTCGACCAGAATATCAGTTGTCTTGTTTTCCATATACCTGTCGCACGATGGTGTAAGGACGTCGTTTGGTTTCCGAGAAAATCTTGGAGAGATAGATACCAACAACGCCAATGAAGGAAATGACCAAGCCGCCCAGCAGCCAGATCGAGGCCATGACCGAGGTCCAGCCACTGAGAGGTTTGGCAAGAAACAACCAATGAGTCAGGAGGTAAGCAGTGTAAGTCCCCGCAAAGAGCGAGATGGTCACGCCGATGTAGAAAATGCCGATCAGCGGTGCATTGCTGAATGACGTGACGGAGTTCACCAAGAGCGACATCTTACGGCGCAAGGTGTAAGTCGTTTCGCTAGTGCTATGTTTTTTGATGGTTTGCGGGCGCTGATCGAAACCGGTGATATGCCAAAGGCCCGCCATGAAAACCTCGCGTTCGCCGTGGCGCAGCAGGGCGACGACATAACGGCGAGTCATCAGCCTTGCGGTGACCACGTTTTCTGGAAGTGAAATACCGGTGAGTGCCTCGAAGAATCGGTAAAACCATTGGCCACTCAACCGCTCGAAAACACCGCCCTTGCGCTGTTCCTGAACGCCATACACGACATCACAGCGCTCTCGTGCCATTTGCTCAGAGAAGGTCGATAGCCACTCGGGTTCTTCTTCGAGATCGCTGTCGATCAGAAAGATATGCTCACCACGAGCATGCTCCATCCCGGTCATCATAGCCTTATGGTGGCCAAAGTTGCGAGAGAGGTCGACAACGACCACATGCGGGTCTGATTCACAGAGGTGAACGGCCAATTCAAGACTGTTGTCCGGCGAGCCGTCATTGACCAGGACGATTTCGTAGTCGTCGTCAACGAGCAGAGACGCCGAAGCACCAGCGCGGCGGTAAAACTCCTCCAGATACTGCGCAGACTGATAAAGGGTGGCGACGATAGAGAGTTTCACGACCGAACATTCCTCATATAACACGACGCATCCTTGCCGCAGTTGAACAGCAAATCGAGGATGGTGACGCCGTGAGTGAAATTACCCCAGAGTTGCGGGTATTCCGGATAGCCGGCGTAGTCGAACCAGGCGAGCCTGATGCCGCATTCGGTAAATAGGTGCTCCTCAATGTAATCCTTGGCAGCAGGGCCGGAAATATATTCCGTGCCCTGTGCCTGCGCACAAAGATCAGCAAGGCGCTCGGTCTTGCCTTCGATTAAAACGTAATCCCAGGAGTTGCTGATTTTGGTGGTGATGCCTAGGTATTCACATACGGCCTCGATTAACGCGCGGTTGAGCGTGGATAAGTGGGTGTGCTCACATTGCCGGTAGAGCGGCTCGAAAAAGCCGGCAACCTCTTCAAAATGCGGCGCACGACGATAATTCTGAACGATAGCCTTCCAATGCGCCTCGTTCCAGTCGGTACCGTCAATTTCCGTTTCGCGGATGGACTGGTGGTATTTACCCTTTACCTTGACTGGAACGGTGAGCCATTGCTGCCCTTGCGGTGTCTTGATCTGATTGCGGTTGCGCCAGTCGCGACGGGTATATTGCATATCGTCGTACAGGATGAATTCATCCACGGCGGCGATCATGTCGAAGTAGCCCTTCCACGGAACGTAATTGGACTGCACAATGGCAACTTTTTTTTCTTTCATGACTTATGCGCGTGAACTCGTTCACACGTATTGCGTGCATCGACGTCAATTATTGCTGTAGGTTTATCAGTTTTTGAAATAAGCATTTTCAGCGAGATTTCATATTTATTATTCATTTTTAGACAATACATAACGCAAAAATAAGGGTGGGAAGCGCCAGGATTCTGAACTTTTAGGCAAGCGATCATCATTAGCTGACAAATCTTTCAATCCCAAGAAAAAATCAATTTTCTTGACACAGCCTGAGCGCGCTTTCCCAAGCAGTCAACCCGCAAAACATGCTAGTCAATCGTTCGCAAGACAATACCGAGTTGCCTGGACGCTTGGCCGGCATCGGATAGTCTTGAGTTGTGATCGGAGTAACGATCGGCTTTTTGACAACTGACGGGTGCTCAAGAATCGCTTTGGTAAATCCGTACCACGTCGTCTGCCCTTGGGCGGTAAGATGATAGAGGCCAGATCGGTTTTGCCATAGGTCGTGCATTATACTTGCCCTCCTATCCCCAGTCCTTCTTTCGGCGGGAAATGGCTGTAGTTGCGCGACAATATGGGCAGTGGTATCCGCAATCGTGCGGCACCATGTGGGCGCCCCCCGCTGATCGCTGACGATGCGCAACTCGTCGCGCTCTTGTGCCAGACGCAGCACAGTCAGCAAGAAATTCTTTCGGCGCATGCCATAGACCCAACTGGTGCGCAGTATTAGATGCGGTATGTCTGCAGCTTGGATGGCTTGCTCGCCTGCCAGTTTGGTTCGGCCATACACATTGATGGGGCAGGTGGCATCGTCTTCGGTATAGGGGGCCGTCTTGCTGCCGTCGAAGACATAGTCCGTTGAATAGTGAATCATCGCCGCGCCGAGCTTTTTGGCTTCTTCGGCCATTACTGCAGGAGCTTCGCCATTGATGCGCATGGCGAGGTCAGGCTCGCTCTCGGCCTGGTCCACGTTGGTGTAAGCAGCCGGGTTGATGATCAGGCTGGGCTGGACAGCGCGGATGACAGCGCGGACCTGGTCCAGATTTGTTAGATCCATCTGTATGCGATCAAGAGCGATGATCTCGCCCAAGCCTTGCAAGCTGCGCTCCAACTCATAGCCGACCTGACCGGATTTTCCAGTTAACAGTACTTTCATTCAAAGACCTCTGCATCGGCCAGCAAGCTTGCGGCTTGATCTTTAGCGGATAGGAGTGGTGACTCAACAGGCCAGTTTATGCCTAGGGAAGGATCGTTCCATAGAATGGCGCGCTCATTTTGAGGGGCGTAATAATCGGTCACTTTGTACAAAAATTCGGCATTTTCGCTTAGCGCTACAAAGCCATGTGCGAACCCAGCCGGGATCCACATCTGCCGTTTGTTTTCTGCTGACAAGATCGTGCCAGTCCATTGGCCAAAAGTGGGCGAACTTTTACGCAAGTCAACCGCAACATCGAACACTTCGCCACCTGCAACACGCACCAACTTGCCTTGAGGTTGACTTATTTGATAATGCAAACCACGAAGAGCGCCTTTAATCGATTTGGTGTGATTGTCTTGAACGAAAGCAGTTTGCACCCCTGTTAGCTCGAAAAATCGGCGCGCATTGAAACTCTCCCAAAACAAACCGCGCGCGTCACCGAACACCTGAGGTTCAAGAATGAGCACTTCCGGGATGCTTGTTATAACAACATTCATGGCTTAAAAACCTGCTCCGAAAGCACGCGCAAAAGATATTTCCCATATTCGTTCTTTATCATCGGCTGTGCGAGTTCCGCCAATTGCCGCGCATCGATATAACCTTTGCGATATGCAATTTCTTCCGGACACGCGATTTTTAATCCTTGCCGTTTTTCAATAGTCGCAATGAATTGGGACGCATCCAATAATGATTCATGTGTGCCGGTATCTAGCCATGCCATTCCGCGTCCCATTAACTCTACATTCAGAGTTCCCCGCGATAGATACTCTCGATTAATGTCGGTGATTTCAAGTTCGCCCCGGGCAGAAGGTTTAACCTTGGCGGCAATGTCAACTACTGCGGCATCATAAAAATAGAGACCGGTGACCGCATAATTCGATTTTGGCTCGACCGGTTTTTCTTCAAACGACAAGACCTGTCTTTGGGCATCAAACTCGACCACTCCATAACGCTCAGGATCCTGTACGTGATAGGCAAAAACAGTCGCACCAGCGGTATTCGCGGATGCTTTCAATAAACTCTGTTCAAAGTTACTGCCGTAAAAAATGTTGTCACCCAGAATCAATGCTGAAGGTGCATTGCCAACAAATTCACGACCGACAATAAATGCTTGTGCCAGGCCATCCGGCGTTGGTTGTACCGCATAGCTGAGTTCTATTCCCCATTGTGTGCCATCACCGAGCAATTCCTTGAAGCGCGGCGTGTCCTGTGGCGTCGAAATGATCAGGATTTCGCGGATCTCGGCCAACATAAGCGTCGTCAGCGGGTAATAAATCATTGGCTTGTCGTACACTGGTAGCAATTGCTTGGAGACCGACATCGTAGCCGGGTATAAACGGGTACCGGTACCTCCAGCCAGGATAATGCCTTTGCGACTTTGTGCGGCTGTCGTCATTGCGCCGCCTCCAATGTGCCATTGCGCTGGCTGTAGTTCTTCGTTACCCATTTCAAATAGTCGCCCGACCGGACGCTACTCACCCAGTCCTGATGATCCATATACCACTGTATTGTCTTGCGGATACCTGTTTCAAAAGTCTCTGCGGGCTTCCAGCCCAACTCTCGCTCTATTTTGCGTGCATCAATGGCGTAGCGGCGATCATGTCCGGGGCGGTCAGCGACATAGGTGATTTGATCGCGATAGCTACCATCGCTCTTGGGATCTAGCTGGTCCAGAATGTCACATAAGACATGCACCACATCCAGGTTGGCTTTCTCATTCCAGCCGCCGATGTTATAGACCTCGCCTGGCATCCCTGCTTCCAACACACGACGAATTGCAGTACAGTGGTCGCTCACATAAAGCCAGTCGCGCACTTGCTGGCCATCACCATAAATTGGCAATGGCTTGCCTGCGCGGGCGTTGGTGATGATCAGCGGGATCAGTTTTTCCGGGAAGTGATACGGACCATAATTGTTGGAGCAATTGGTGGTCAGGGTCGGCAGGCCGTAGGTATGATGATACGACCGTACCAGATGGTCAGACGCCGCTTTGGATGCTGAATACGGGCTATTGGGAGCATATTGGCTGGTTTCCGTGAACGGTGCGTCATCGGCGCCGAGCGTGCCGTAAACCTCGTCCGTAGAGACGTGCAGAAAGCGGAAAGCGGCTTTGTCGGCATTTGGCAAACCCGTCCAGTATGCACGTACAGCTTCGAGCAAGCCAAAGGTGCCATTCACGTTGGTTTCAATGAATGCAGCAGGACCGTGGATCGAGCGATCGACATGGCTTTCGGCGGCGAAGTGGACGACGGCACGCGGCTTGTGTTGCGCCAGCAGCGCTGCGACATGCGCAGCATCTCCAATATCGCCTTGCACAAAAATATGACGTGGGTCCTGATTAACGCTGGCCAGGTTATTGATATTGCCGGCGTAAGTCAATTTATCGAAATTGATTACCGGCTCATCGCTTTGCGCGAGCCAGTCGAGTACAAAATTGGAGCCGATAAAACCGGCCCCGCCAGTAATAAAAATCATGTGATTGTCCAGAATGCGTTTAAATAAAATGGCGAGTTGCGGACTGCAAAGAGATATCAATTACACAAACGCACGAAATTTTTTGGATACGCGCATTATCCACTATTATAGTTGGGATTAAATTATCGAAAAAACACTGAATATCTCGCCTCCACTACGGAAGGGCATTCACTGTAACATTTTATTGCAAAGTGGCAACCAACTATGGACCGCTGAGTATAAGCAGTATTACCCGACAGTTCTGAGTAGGAGCGCAGCTCCGTATCGAAGGAAGGGTACGCTGCACTACTCAGTTCGAACGGTATGTACATATTTCATATTTTAGGCTGAGGCTGAGTCGGTTGCGGCAGGCCGAATTTACGTAGAAGCCGTTCGTCTTGCGACATGACTCTAAACGCAAGAGCTTACACGATCTACAATAGCGAATTTGAACGATGCAATCCAACAAGCCCCCCATGACACCTGCTAGTTCCAATATATACGCCATCGGCGACTTGCAGGGCTGCCATCAAAGCCTGCTGGACTTACTAAAACGCATCGACGCGACTACCCCCGATGCGCGCCTGATTTTTGTTGGCGACCTGGTCAACCGCGGGCCGCAATCGCTGGCAACATTGCGCTTGATTCGCTCACTAGGCGATCGCGCACAAGCCTTGCTCGGCAATCACGATTTGCATCTGCTGGCGGCCGCACACGGTATCCGCAAACTGCATCGCAGCGACACCCTGGATGACATTCTCGACGCTCCCGATCGCGAAGAATTACTTGATTGGCTGAGACAGCGGCCGCTGGCGCTGCTGCAAGAGAACCATTTGTTTGTACACGCCGGCGCCCTGCCGCAATGGTCTGCGGCTAAAACGGTGGCGTTGGCGCAAGAGGTCGAAAGCGTGCTGCGCAGCCCGCTATGGGTTGAGTTCTTGCGTGAGATGTATGGCAACCAGCCTGCGCGCTGGGACGATACGCTGCAAGGTAATGATCGCTTGCGCTGCATTGTCAACGCTTTGACGCGCCTGCGGTTTTGCACTGAAGACGGCAGCATGGAACTGACCGCTAAGGGAAGCACTGGCACATCCATGCCCGGCTATCTGCCATGGTTCGACGTACCGCAACGGCAGACCCAGGATGTCACTGTGGTATGCGGACATTGGTCGACCCTGGGGCTGGTGCTCAGGCCGAATCTGATTGGGCTGGATACCGGCTGCGTGTGGGGCGGCAAACTGACTGCGGTAAGGCTGGCCGATCGTTTGCTGCTTCAGGTCAGCTGCCCGCAGGCACAGCGGCCTGGAGAATAGATCAGCTCTCGACCGTATCTTTTTCCGCCAGCCCCAACGCTTCAGCAATTGCGCTGCGCGCGATGACGGCCAGTTCACGCCGGTGCGATCCTGTGGTATCGATAGGCGTCAGCTGAATCAGCTCGGCTTTCATGGGCGGCGCCTTCAAAATCGCCAGCATGCTTTGGGCAAAAGTCATGTCGCCGATAAAATCTGCCGCTGGATGCAGTGCTCCCTGGTCATCAAGATAGCGCAAGGCATAAGGCTGGACCGGCGCTTTCGCATCGAGCGCCGCCTCGAACAGGTTGGCGTGAAAAGGCAGTATGGAGCCCTGCGCCGCCGTGGTGCCTTCAGGGAAAAAAGCAACCCGTGCGCCGGCTTCAATACTTGTCACCAAGCCTTGGAAGATACGTCGTACATCGCGCTGCTTGCCGCGTGCGATAAAAATCGTGCCACCCTTCTCGCACAGCCAGCCGAGCAAGGGCCAGTCGCGGATATCGGACTTGCCGACGAATTGGCAGGTTTGAATCGAGTTGATGACAAAGATATCCAGCCACGACACATGATTGGCAACGATCAAGGCACGCGCAGCCGCCACGCTATTCTGCGGATTGCTCAAGGTAACTTGAACCCGGCAGATCGCTAGCAGCTGGATCGACCAAAGTCGTATGCGCCGCTGCCGCCCGGCGTTATCTGTCAGTGGAAATACAATGGCGCAAGTCCACAAGCCAATAATCAGGTGCAGCAGCACCCGCAGCAAACGCCAGCCGCTCATAGGCGTTCAAATGCGATATGGCCGGCCACGATCGTGGTTTTGACACGCCCGCTCAGCTCATACCCGAGAAACGGTGTGTGTTTGCCCTGGCTGGCCAATTCCTTGGCTTCCACTTTCCAGCGTACGGCCGGGTCGAAAATGCAAATATCGGCGACGCTGCCTACAGCCAGCTGGCCGGCCGCCAGACTCGCCACGCGCGCCGCATCGGTAGTGATTTTCGCCAATGCCCGGCTGAGTCCTTGCTGCGCCGGAACGACACAATCCTCGGCCCATTTCAAGGCCAGCGACAACAACAGTTCGAGACCGGTGGCGCCAGGCGTAGCTTCGCCGAAAGGCAGCAATTTCTCATCATCGTCGACCGGCGTATGATCCGAACAGATGGCGTCGATGGTGCCGTCCAGCAGCGCCTGCCGAATGGCGTCGCGATCGCGTTGCGAACGGAACGGTGGCGCCATTCTGGCGTTGGAATCGAAGAAACCGATGTCAACGTCGGTCATGTGGATGTGATGGGCGCCGACATCGCAGCTGATCGGCAGGCCTTCTTTCTTGGCGTTCCTGATCAACTCCAGACCCGGGGCCGACGAAATCCGACACAAATGCACACGAGCGCCGGTGGCGCGCACCAGTTCGAAAATGGTATGCAAGCGAATCGTTTCCGACATGGTCGGCACGCCCGACAAGCCAAGCCGCGACGCCACCGCTCCGCTATGCGCAATGCCGCCGTGCCCCAGATAAGGGTCTTGCGGACGCAACCATACGGTGTAGTCGAAAGTGCGGGCGTATTGCAGGGCCCGCAGCAGCACGTTAGTGTCCAGAATCGGTTCTTCAGCCTGGGCAAAACCGATACAGCCGGCGTCGGTCAGCTCGGCCATCTCGGTCAGCTCCTTACCCTTGAGCCCTACCGTCAAAGCACCCAACGGATAGACGTGCGCCTGGTTCAAGCTTTTGGCGCGATGCTTCAGCATCTCCACCAGGCCCGGCTCGTCCAGCACCGGATCGGTATCCGGCGGGCATATCAAACTGGTGACGCCCCCCTGCATGGCCGCCTGCATTTCCGATTCCAGCGTAGCCTTGTATTCGTAGCCCGGCTCACGCAAACGCGCGCTTAAATCAACCAGGCCCGGCGTCACTACCAAGCCACTTGCATCGATCGTTTTATTGGCGGAGAAATCGGCTGGCGCGGTGCCGACGCCGACGATCTTGCCTGCCGCAATAAACAGATCCTGTTGCGCGTCGATATTGTTTGCGGGGTCGATCAGACGGCCGTTTTTGATGTGAAGTTTCATCTGTAAATGTTTTGGCGATTCTATAAATAATTATCTGGATTCAGGCTCGGGGCAACGCAACTTCAGTTCCCGGCCAGGATACTCATGACCGCCATCCGCACCGCGATGCCAAACGTCACTTGCGGCAAAATCACCGCCTGCGCGCCGTCGGCAACGGCTGAATCAATTTCCACGCCGCGGTTCATCGGCCCCGGATGCATCACGATCGCATCCGGCTTGGCCAGCGCCAGGCGCTCCGGGGTTAAACCGTAGCTCTTGAAAAATTCCTGCGCCGAGGGCAGCAAGGCCCCGCTCATGCGCTCATTCTGCAAGCGCAACATGATGATCACATCGACGCCCTTCAAACCCTCGTTCATGTCGGTGAATACGCGCACGCCCATTTGCTCCAGGCCGCTCGGCAGCAAGGTACGCGGGCCGATGGCGCGTACTTCCGGCACACCCAAGGTAGTCAAGCCGTGGATGTCTGAGCGGGCAACGCGGCTATGCAAGATGTCGCCGACAATCGCTACGGTCAGATTGCTGAAATCCTTTTTGTAATGCCGGATCGTGTACATGTCCAGCAGACCCTGGGTCGGGTGGGCGTGACGGCCGTCGCCGGCATTCACTACGTGGACATGGTGCTGCCTGGTATCGGTAAGGTGTTTGGCGATCAGATACGGCGCGCCGGATTGTGCGTGACGCACCACGAACATGTCGGCGTGCATGGCCGACAGGTTGTCGATCGTATCCAGCAACGATTCACCCTTGCTGGCGCTGGAGGCGGAAATATTCAGATTGATGACATCGGCCGACAAGCGCTTGGAAGCTATCTCGAAAGTGGTACGGGTGCGGGTGGAGTTTTCAAAGAACAGATTGAAAACGCTTTTGCCGCGCATCAGCGGCACCTTCTTTACATCGCGGTCACTGACGCCGACAAACGAAGACGCCGTGTCCAGAATATGGGTGACCACCGAAGTCGGCAGTCCTTCTATGGTCAACAGATGTTGCAGTTCGCCGTTTTTATTCAGTTGGGGATTAAGCATTAGATTGCACCATCAGGGAAAAGCTGCCGTCTTCGGCGCGTTCAAGTTGTAGGGATTGGCCGGGCTGCAGTGTGACTGCATCGGCGATGAAATCCGCCGCCACCGGCAGGTCGCGCTCGCCGCGATCGATCAGTGCTGCCAGCATGATTTTTGCAGGGCGGCCGTAGTCGAACAATTCGTTGATCGCTGCCCGCGTGGTGCGCCCGGTGTACAGCACATCGTCCACCAGCAGTATCGTGGCGCCGTTGACATCGAACGGGATCTGGGTCGGCTTGATGTCGGTACGCAAGCCCTTTTCGGAAAAATCGTCGCGATAGAACGAGACATCGATGCAACCAAGGCGCTCGCCCGGGTTCAATTGCAAGGCTGCGACCAGGCGCTCGGCGATCCAGGCGCCGCCCGAGTAGATGCCGATTACCGCAACATTATCGACTTGCGCCAGAGCTGTTTTTACTTTTGCCTCAAGCACTTGATACAGTGCCTCGGCATCGAATTGGGGGGTGATTGTAGTCATTGCATCTTCATCGCAAAGTCAGAACAAAGTCATTCCGATAGATCATCAAAATACTGCTGCAAAATAATCGCGGCAGCCTGGTCGTCGATCACTGCTCCACGCTGCTGTTTGATCACCGCAGACGAGTAGCGCTCGTCTACCAGCACCGTGGCAACATCGTAGCGGCCGTGCAGTTGATTGGCAAAACGCTGGCAACGGATGCTCATCTCGTGCGTTGCGCCATCCGGATGCAGGGGCAGGCCAACCACACACAGTACCGGCTGCCACTCTTTGATCAGGACTGCGATTTCAGTAAATTTGCCGTCATTGGTAGCTGCACTGATGACTTGCAACGGTTGCGCCTGCTTCAGCAAGGTATTGCCGACCGCCACGCCGATCCGCTTCAGGCCGAAATCGAAACCCAGCACGGTGCCCGCCATGCCCGTTAAACCCGTCAAGCCAGCCATGCCCAGCCCCAAGAAAATTCTTTCAGCGACTCACGCACGTCCGGATTCCGCAGTCAGCATATACGGCGAAATGCCCAGCAGATTGACTGCGGCGGCGAAACGCTCGGCAATCGGCAATTCAAAAATGATGGCGGGATCGGCGGCGACGGTCAGCCAGCCGTTGTGGACTATCTCACTTTCCAGCTGGCCCGCGCTCCAGCCGGAACAACCGAGGCTGACCAGGATGCGTGGCGGCCCGTTGCCATGCGCCACCTCTTCCAGCACGTCCTTGGAAGTGGTCATGGCAATCTGGTCTGTCACTTTCAATGTCGACGAATAATTCTTGACCGGCGCATGCAGCACAAAACCACGCTCGACCTGCACCGGGCCGCCAAACATCACGGGCCGTTCGGCGATCGGATCGCTGAAGTCCAGTCCGCTCAGTTCGGGACTGATCTCAAGCTTCAGATCGATGCGGTCGAATAGTACCTGCATGGTCATGTCGGTCGGCTTGTTGATCACCACGCCAAGCGCACCGTTGGCATTATGCTCACACAAATACACCACAGTCCCGCCGAAAATAGGATCCAGCATGGAAGGCATTGCAATAAGGAAATGATTTGTCAGATTCAGGGGAGGAGAATCGGCGTTGCCCTCCGCGCCGCTCTTGCGCGCAGGAGAATCGTCCGGAGTTGTATCGAGCTTAGCCATAGCTCGCATTTTATCAGTTTTGAATGCGCTAAAGCCGCCTCGGATAGTGTTTCCTGCCTGGCAAAATTATCGCTAAAACGTTACACGAGGGGGAGAGAGACCGCGGGGGTAAGGAAAGTTTATGCGCGTGTGCGGAACACTTGTTTCCGGCACACGCGCATAAAGTGTTATTGCAGAGTGTTTACTTCTTTGCGGATGAATGACTTGATGGTGCTGATCAACTCATCTTCCTGATACGGCTTGCCCAGATACTCGTTGACACCTAGTTCCATCGCGTAGCTGCGATGTTTGGCGGCGGTGCGTGACGTAATCATGATGATAGGAATATGACGGGTGCGTTCGTCGTTGCGGATATTCCGGCTCAGATCGAAACCATCCATACGCGGCATTTCAATATCCACCAGCATCACATCAGGTGTAATTGCTTGCAACTGTTCCAGCGCATCGACACCGTCTTTGGCCAACACCACCTGATAACCTTCACGCGACAGCAAACGCTGGGTAACCCGGCGCACGGTCAACGAATCGTCGACCACCATCACCACACTCTGGCTGCGCAAACCCTGCACCGGCTGGGCTGCCTGCGGCAAACCGGAGTCAACCACACTGGTGCGCATTTCCGCCACCGCGCCCATCACATCGTGGGTCGCCAGGTGCGATTGCTGCGGCGCCCGTGGCTCGTGCAAGAAGCGCTGCGCCAGCGGCACCGGATTCAAGATCAGCACGATATCGCCAGAGCCCAGCACCGTAGCACCGGCAATCCCGATCATGCGCGACAATTGCGGGCCGATATTCTTGACCACGACTTCACGGTTACCGACGATTTCATCCACGTGCAGCGCCACCCGGTCGTTACCGCTACGCAAAATGATGATAGGCGAATATTGCTGCGCCACCGGTACCATATCGGCATCGCCCAGCAACGTCGACAGATATTGCAACGGCACTTTATGCCCTTGCCAGATCAGCGAGCCATCGTTGTAGGCCGCGGCCAGCGCCTTCGCCTTCAATTGCTGCACCTGCTCGACCAGCGCTGACGGCACGGCATAGGTATGGCCGCCGGTGCTCAACAGAACCACTTGGGTAACAGCCAGCGTCAACGGCAAGTGAATCGTGAAATGGGTGCCTTGGCCAGCATCGCTGCTGACGGCGACCCGGCCGCCCAGAGACGCCGCCTCCGAACGCACCACATCCATGCCGACACCGCGCCCGGCCAGTTCCGTAACGTCCGCCGCGGTAGAAAAGCCGGGACGGAAAATCAGCTCAGTGGTTTCGACGTCGGATATCTGCTCATCGCTTTCCAGCAAGCCAACGGTGCGCGCCTTGTCGCGAATACGCTGCAGATTCAAGCCCTGGCCGTCATCCGATAACTGGATCAGGATTTCGTTGCCGTCCTGCCGGATTTCGATCTTCAGTTCGCCGGTTTCGCTCTTGCCTGCAGCGCGCCGCGCTTCACGCGATTCAATCCCGTGGACGATCGCATTACGCAACAAATGCTCGAACGGGCCGATCATTTTTTCCAGGACGCTGCGATCGATTTCAACGTTACCGCCACGGATATCCAGGTTGACACGTTTATCCAGTTCCTTGGCGACCTGGCGTGTGAGCCGATACAAACGCTCGCCAATACTGGCAAACTGCACCATGCGTACATGCATCAGATCCTGTTGCAAGTCGCGCGTCAGGCGGCGTTGGGTCAGCAAGTCGGCGTTGGCGCCGTCCACCGTACTGGTCAGATTCTTTTGCAGCGAGGCGACGTCATTGACACTCTCCGCCATCATCCGTGTCAATTCCTGCAACCGGGTAAAGCGGTCGAACTCGAGCGGATCGAATTCGCGCTCGCCGGCCAATGTCATGCGTGAGCTGATCTGCGCTTCCGCTTGAATTTCGATTTCCCGCAACTGGCTGCGCAGGCGGTCGACGTTTTCAGTCAGTTCCGACAAAGAGATCTGCAAGGTGCCGATGCCGGATTCCAGCCGTGAACGTGTAATCGATACTTCACCGGCCTGATTCACCAACCGGTCCAGCACTTCGGCATTGACCCGCACCTGCGACACCAGGCCGCTGGCGGCAGCTACCGCCGGCGCCGGCGCTGACGTCACGCCCCCTGCAGCCAATGACGGCGTCAAGCTCGGCAGGTTGACGGCGGCATGCGCTTCCGCCGCCAGGGCTGGGGCCGTTGCCACTGCCGCTGCCGCTGCCGGCTGTTGCGCTTGCGGATTGCGCAAGTTCTCAAACATCTGCGCGCCGCGGTCATAATGCGCCAGCAACTCGTCAATGGTATGCCGTGAAATTGCAGACGCGCCCGATTGCAGGATCACTTCGATATGGCTTTCCATCTCGTGCATGTGCTGGCCCAGCACCATCGCGCCGGCCATGCGGGCACTACCTTTGATGGTATGCAAATGACGCAGGATTGCCTGCGACGGTTTGACATCCGACGGGTTCTCCTGCCAGCTACGCAAGGCGCTGCCGATTTGCGGCAACATGTCGCTGCCCTCTTCCAGAAACACCGGCAGCAAATCGGCGTCCAGCTCATCCCGGACCACCAGCGAAGGATCGATCTCTTCCTTCGCCGTATCGAAAAACTGTGGTACTGCCGCCAGCGGCGCAGCTGATGCCTGCGCTATCGCTTGCACATGATCTGGCGCAGCCGCGACGCTTGCGTCCGCCGCAACCGCGGTGACCGGCGCAGTAACCGAATGCAAATGGCGCTCATGCGGCTGCGCGCCAATATCTTCAGCGACCTGCTCAAACTCAGGCGCGGCAATTACTTGTGGCGCTTGCGCCGCCTCGATAGCAGCGCTTGTCTCGACAATATCTTCGACAAGATCTTCGACTATATATTTTGGCTGCGTTTCGGTTTCGGCGTTGCGCGCTTCTGGTCCATGCCCATGCGCTGGTGCTGGTCCTTGTCCTTGCCACAAACTATCCAGGTTGCTAACCAGCGTCGGCTCGTAATACGGCATCTCGCCCTGCGAAAACTGCTGCAGCATCCACCTGGCCCGTTCGACGCTAAGCTGCAGCGTGTCGTAATCCGGCCCATGCAAGCAGCCGGGTTGCAACGCCATCCGCTGCAACGCCATCTCCAGTGCATGCGCCACTTCTTGCAATGGCTTGAAGCCGACCGTGGCGGAACTTCCCGCCAGCGAATGAGCAGCGTGCACCGATTGCGTCATTACCGGCCGCTCAGGCTCATGCCGCCATTCGGCAAAATCGTGCGACAGATGGCGTACCAACTGGTCGGTCTCGGCCAGATAGATGTTGTAAAGCGGCAGGCTGATAGTCAGATCGCCGATTTGTTTGGTGCTGTCGTCATGGCGAATTTCCTGCATGCCGGGAAAGGCGATCACTTCAGCGCTGGCCAGCGACGCCGGCGCGGCAGACGCTGCTTCGATAGCTGCAGGCGGCGCGATTGTTTCGGCTTGATCCTCTGACTGCATTTCAAACTGAACTTCAGACAGCTGCGGTTCTTCAACCGGAATTGAATCTGCAGCGGAATCTGCAGCGGAATTTGCAACGTGCTCTGCGCCAAACAAAGCCAGATCGTCATCGCTCAGCTGGATTTCCTCGGCCTGAACCGGCAGGTCCGGCAAATCGCTGAGCTCTATCATTTCTTCCGCATCGGCCAAAGCAGCCGGCGCGGATTCTGCAAATGATCCGCCATCGCGAACTCTTGCGGCAATTTCAGCCAGTGCGTAAGGCGTCTGATGCGACTGCCCGTGCTGCTGAATCTCTTTTACCCAGCCATCCAGCTGAACCACCGCGTGATCCAGCAAGGCGTCCAGATCGGCGCTTACCGCGCGTGATTCCGACAGCCACAGATTCAGTACCTGCTCAATGCTCCAGGCTGCTTCGCCGAAAGCATTCAAGCCGATCATGCGGCCGCTGCCCTTGAGCGTATGAAAGGCACGCCGTAATACGGTCAGAGGTTCTTGTTTATGCGGGGCGTCGTGTAGTTGCAGAAGAGCTTGCCTGGCATTCGTCAGGACCTCGTCCGCTTCGGACAAAAAAATCTCACGCAGTTCGGCGTCGGCCTCCTCGTCGCTTACTGCCGCCACCGGCGCTACGGCTTCTGCAGTGTGCAGCGGCACGATAGTGGTAACGATTTCCGCCAGCGATTGCTGGGATGCCGAGAAATCCGGATGATCGAGAATATCGATGGCGGCCTGAGCGCGATCGGTAGCCTCGGGATTGTCGCTCAATGCGGCGTCGACCCGCATCTGTACCAGCGACTCTTTCAGTCGTTCTTGCAGCTCCGGATCATGCGGCTGCGCGGTCAAAGACAGCGCCAGTTCCGCCGATTGCTGCTGATGCTGCAACAGCTCGTCTTCTACGGTTGCCAATTCGGGCAAGGACACCGAGCTGTCGCCGGTAGCAAGGCTTGCACCAACGCTTGCAGAAAGAGCAGGCGCGTGACCGTCGGCGGCAGACGATGACACGATCGGATCCGGTTGGGGAGCAGCAACCACGGCACGCCGCTCCAGCAAGTTGATGCGGAATACTCCCGCTTCTTCATCGAAAGTAAAATGATTGTTTTGGGTATCCGACTGGTGCTGCAGAGTTTCGATAAAGAAGCTGAGCGCGCCGATGTTTTGCGCAATCCGTTCGAACTCTTTCTGCTCCGGCACGACGTCGCTGCCTGCTGCGGCAAAACGTTGCAGAGTGCTGCGCGTATGCTCAACCACACGCATGGCGTCGCTCTGCTCCTGGATCGCCAGCGCGCCCTGAATTTGATGCAAGACTTGTTCGATCTGGGCCAACACCTCGCGCCGCTCCGGATCGTTGAAAAATTCGTCCAGCATCTTTTCAACCTGGCGCAAGCTCGAGAGCATTTCAGAGGCCAGCATTTTGACAGTCTGACGCTGTTGCGCTTCACGATAGATATCGTCAATCCATTGCGCCGGTTTGCCCAAGGTCTCGCCGGATACTACGGACAACAGACGGGCGGTCATCGCATCGGCGCGTTCGGAAAAATTCTCCGGCAAGCGGCTGATGTGATTCAGTGTGTTTTCAATAAACAGCAGGCTGGTGGCAATCTCCATGCAAATCGCATCGCCTGGCCGTGAATGCGCTGCGTGACGCGCAATGCCGTTGAGTTCGCGCAGCAGCTTGGACAGCGACGGCGCGTTAAGCCGGCTGCCGGCTTCGCTCAAACCATGCATTTCCTGTTCGAAGGCAGAAGCCGGGCCGGCGTCGCCGCTGGCCAGCCGGTCCCACATGTTCTTGGCTTGCGCCAGCCGGTCTTTGGCGGCGCTCAAAGCCTCCTGGCTGATCTGGCCGTAGTGGCGTGTGCTGTAATCGGCCGGCACCAGGCCGTTGAGGCGATAGGCAGCGCGGATCTGAGTCGCCAGCTTGGAAGTCTGTTCAATGCCAGCGATGAAAAACAAGGCGTCGCGCAACAGCCGTTCCGAGATGCTCGATGAACCCTGACTCAAGCGCCGCAACTGCAGGTTGATGCGGGCAAACAACTGTTTGACGTAGAGTTCGTTGGACACCTGAGCATCGGCCACCGCTTCGGCGAAACCATGCATCACCCACCAGAATGCGCGCGATTGCTGGTTGCGTTGCATCTGCTCGACTTCCGTCACTACCGCCCGCATGGCTGTGGCGTTTTCCAGTTCAACCGCTTTGTCGGCGCTTTTCAGGAATGGCAACAGGGCGCGTTCGAAACGCTTGCGCAATGGCAGATAAACTTCAGCTTCGACCGGCGCTACCTGCTCTGCCGCAGGAAAGTGCGGACGAATGGTCAGGTCAGGGAAAAACAGATCGGCCGGGTGAATCCGTTCAGCGCCGCGAATTTCCAGCAATGCCTGATAGTAGGGGAACAAACGCACCGGCTGGTGGCTGCCGCCGGCCAGTAGTTCGTCCAGGTATTCGATCAATGCCTGATAGGCGTTGTTGATGATCTGCACATGTTGTGCGCTCAGTTCAGCCTGGCCCGACTCAGCGCGCTCAAGTATGTCTTCAACGGTTTCGGTGATGATGGTGACGCCGTCGATGTCGACCATCTGCAAGGCGCCATGGGCCTGGTGCAGATAGGTTTTGGCATGGCGGACAGCGGTCGAGTGATTGTCGCTGGCAACCTCGCCGGCTTTCGCCAGGGCGGCGCCGGACTGATTCAGTGCTTCGCGAATTTCGCTCATCACCCATGACAATGGTCCGGTATCAAGGTGCGTCCGCGCAGAATGCGGTAACTGAGCAGCGGAACTGGAAAAATCGGTGGTCATGACTGCCTCATGGGTTCAGGGAGTGGTCAAGCGGGATCGACCACGATGCATACCCGTTGCCCAGGATCGCGACAACAGCGAAAACCTGGGCAAGGATGCCGCGCTTGCCGGTCCGATTGAAGGACCGGACAGCAAGCACGGTGCTACACATTAATTGGTCACGCGGAAACGCGATACCGAGCTCTTCAAATCTTCTGCCAGCTTGGACAGTTCACGAATTGACAAGGCCGTCTGTCGTGTACCTTCCCGTGTCTTTTCAGTAACTGAGAGAATGTTTTGAATGTTGGTAGCCACGCCGTTGGCCGAGTTGGCCTGCTGCTCGGTAGTGGAAGAAATACTTTGAATCAGTTCCGCCAGACGGTTCGAAACCCGTCGGATATCCGACAACGCCGCACCGGCCGCATCTGACAGCTTGGCGCCCTCGACCACCCCTTGCGTCGAACGTTCCATCGCTACCACCGCATCGTGCGTATCGGTTTGAATGGTGCGCACCAGTGCGCCAATCTGCTTGGTCGCCGCACCGGAGCGTTCCGCCAGCCGCTGAACTTCTTCCGCCACCACCGAGAAGCCGCGACCGGCTTCACCGGCCGAAGCGGCCTGGATCGCCGCGTTCAGCGCCAACACGTTGGTCTGTTCGGTAATGTCGGAAATCAGTTCAGTGATTTCACCAATTTCCTGTGACGATTCACCCAGCCGCTTGATGCGCTTGGAGGTTTCCTGGATGTGTTCGCGAATTTCGTTCATGCCGGAAATCGCGTTTTCCACCGCCTTGGAGCCCTCTTCTGCCGCACTCACCGACTGCCGCGCCACTTCAGCGGACTCACTAGCCGATTTGGAAACGTCGGTAATCTGGGTCGCCATGTCGAGAACCGCTTGCGTGGTTTCTTGAATATCGCGCGACTGTCTTTGCGACGCTGCCAACAGTTCGATCGAAATGCTTTGCGCCTGATCCGACGCAATCGTCACCTGCTGGGCGGTTGCGGTAACCCGTCCGACCAGTCCGCGCAACTCTTCCACCGTGTAGTTAACCGAGTCGGCAATCGCGCCGGTAATGTCTTCCGACACCGTCGCCTGCACCGTCAAGTCACCGTCCGCAACTTCCTGCAATTCATTCATCAGGCGCAAAATCGCGGCCTGGTTCTGGTCGTTGGCGTTACTCGCGTCTTCTTCCTGCTTGATCGCTTGCAAACGCTGTTCTTCCGCTTCCATCCGGCGTACGTCGGCTTCGTGGGTACGATGACGGCCGTCTTGCACCTGGACCCAGGCAATCGCTGCCGCCGCCAACAGAGTCGTCAGCGCAGCCAGCAACATCAGCCAGAACCAGATACTTTGCGTATCCTGTGCGTCACGATAAGTATCTTCCAAGGCGCCCAGGCGTTGCTTGAGGTTTTCGTTTTCGGTAAAGATCAGTTGTTCCGATTGTTTTGCAGAAACGAAGTTCTGCATGTTGCCCAGAATCGAGGCCACCGATTCCTGATACTCGGCAAAACTCTTTTCCAGTTCGGTCAGCTTGCTGCGCTCTTCTTCGCTCTTGCTGGCTGGCAGGCGCAGTACATCGCTGCCGTTCAGGAAGCCGCTGACGATGTCGCGGAAAGTATTGGTATCCTTACCCAGCAAGAACGCGGTTTCCGGATTCACACCTTCCGAGGTCAGGAATTCATTCGCGCTACGGCCGAGACGCTGGGTCAACATGACCAGCTGCGACGACGCCGCGATTTCGCGCGGAGTAGCGCCGGTTTGGGTTTTCAGTGTCGCGATCTGTTCCGACAGATCGAGCAGATTAGGCGAGATGCCGTTCAGTTTTTGCAGCGTGACGCCGAAGCTGGTCAATTCCTTTTGCAGCTTAAGGATGGTATCCGCGGCCTTGTCGGTATTAGACCAGACCTTGTTGACTTCGCTCAGCTTGGAATCCATCTGCGCGCTAGGCGTGCCGATGTTGTGGCCCTTGTAGTCGCCACCTTTCGACAGGATGGTCAGATCCTGGTTGAATTCCTTGCGGCTGTCGGCCAGCTGCTTAAACGCTTCGGAATTACCCTGAATCGCATTCGGCGTCGCCTTACCGATACGCTGCGAGTGCATCAGCGCGTCGCCGGCGATCTGGGTCTGGGTCGAGCTCATGGCCGAGCTCTTGGCACTCAGCCACAGGAACAGGATGGTCAGCAGCAAAGCGCCGACCAGCACCGTCACCAGCAGACGAATCTGTTTTTGCTGCGGCAACTTGCCGATGAATGGCAGCGGCGACGAATCGGGGCTGGCGATGCTGGCAGCTGCGCTGGCGCCGGTTACTGCTGCGGCCGCGGCTGCAGTGGCAGATTCTTGAGGAACTGCGGCAAATGCAGGCGCCGGAGCCGGCTGCGGCACAGCTATCGGCGCCGGCAATGGCGCCAATAATGGAGCCGACAACGGCGCGGGTGGCGGCTCTGGAATGAAACGCTCTTCCATGACGGTCTGCTCTGGATCGTGCATCAATGCTTCCTGCACGAAACTATCGCCTGCTTCGCCCTGCTCTTCCTTGGCCGCCTTGGATAAAGACGGTAGTTTGAATGCCATTACAGAATCTCCTAATTGCTCGATGAAATCGCCATGCACACACCGGCATCACTTCGTGCCCAGCAAAATCGCCGTGTGCAAATTCGCTGCCACCGGATACTGCCGTTATTGCAGCAGTACCTGGGACTCATAAACCTACTTGTAAAAAACGAGGGTCGTGCAAGATCTGGGCCATACTCAGTTCGGTCCAGAGCTGCGCGTCGCTATCGAGATAGCGCTTGGCGCCTGCCTGATCCAGCGAATCCGCGGCTTGCAAGGTCATCTGGGCGACGTTGCGCAAGCCCAAAACACGGGAAACCAGCAAGCCGCTGTTGAAAGAAAATGTCGGAGCAAAAGCGACAATCCGACATTCCTTGTCAATTTGCGTCAAAGCCTGTCCCTGAAAACGCGCAAAATCGATCACGCTGATCAGCGTACCGCGCACGTTGCTCAATCCCAGATACCAATCGTGGGTCAGCGGCACCCGCGAAATCTGGTCGACGGCGACGATTTCTCCCGCCTCCTGCAAATTCAGCAACCACCGGGTCTGTCCGATCAACAGGCCGAGCTGGCTTTCCTGCGCCTCTGTGCCACTACGCGCGGCTTGCATCCGTTCCAGCAAGTGCGATTGAAATTCACGCAGCCGGCTGCGGCGCGAGTCGGCGTCAAGCGCCACCTTGTTGACGGGTAGCGACGAGGGCGATGCTTCTGCCGTCAGATGCGAGCTTGATTGGGTCATATTGATTGGGCGCTCATTTGGCGTGAATTCAGCAACATTAAATCCGGTGCTCGCGCGCTCGATTGATTAACCAAGCGCTGCGATTTTTGCCAGCAATTCCTTGGGATCGATAGGTTTCACCAGATAATCGCGCGCACCTTGGCGCAAGCCCCAGATACGGTCGGTTTCCAGGCCCTTGCTGCTGCAGATGATGATAGGAATATCCTTGGTGTCTTCATCGCGCGTAATCGAACGCGTCACCTGAAAGCCGTTTTGGCCAGGCATCACCACATCCATCAGAATCAATTGCGGTTTGTCCGCCTTGATCTTGTCGAGGATGCCTTCGCCGTTTTCAGAGGTCGACACCGAGTAACCGGCCTTGGCCAGGATATCGGTCAGGAAATAACGCTCGGTTGGCGAGTCGTCGACGATGAGAATCTTTTGTATGGCCATGTTCAACCTTTATTTGCTTCGTACTTCAAATTATGTAAATCAGCCGCCTGCACTATGCAGTGACCGGGGTAGCAGCTTCCGCCGCCTGGGTGTGCTGACGCACCGCCTTCAGCAGGCTGTCTTTAGTAAACGGTTTGGTGAGATATTCGTCGGAGCCGACCATGGCGCCGCGCGCGCGGTCAAACAAGCCGTCCTTGGACGACAGCATGACCACCGGCGTAGCATGGAATTTGGCGCTCTTTTTAATCAGGGCGCAGGTTTGATAACCATCCAGGCGAGGCATCAGGATGTCGCAGAAAATCAACGCCGGCTTGTGATCGTTAACTTTCGCCAAGGCATCGAAGCCGTCTTCAGCGAGTACGACCTGATAACCGGCCTGGGTCAGGAAAATCTCCGCTGAACGCCGGATTGTGCTGCTATCGTCAATAACCATTACCTTCAGGTTGACGCCGCCAAGTGATGTTGTCATGAAATCGTCTCATTCAATCCAAATAAATCTACGGCGTCACTGTAACAAATAAAGGCATGCCTTAGAACAATGTTTCCTAAGGGGAGTCGATAAAGTTCAATTTTTTTTGTAACTTTGGGCGATAACTTAATATTCCTATAATGAAAGTGTGGTATTTGGCCGAATTTGACTTAAATGGCAACCATCTCAAAGTCTTCTTTGCGTGCGCCGCATTCCGGACAAGTCCAGTTCATCGGCACATCGTCCCATAAAGTACCAGGAGCAATTCCTTCCTCCGGCAAACCGGCCTCTTCGTCATAGACCCAGCCGCAAATCAGACACATCCAGGTTTTGAACTCAGTTTTGATAGTTTCGTTATTGCTCACAGCGGCGACCCTTCAATCAAGTAAAATGCAAAGTCGGATATCTTAATCTACCCGCCGTGCAAAACCAAACTTCTCCTCTTATATTGACCTTCGGCGTTGCCGACCCTGTCGGCGCAGCCGGAATCCAGGCAGACCTGGCCACCTTTTCCGCGATGGGCTGCCACGGCCTGTCTGTCATCACGTCGATCCTGATCGGCGACACCGCCCGTATCGAAGATACCCAGCAGATCGACGCTGACTGGGTGGCCGACCAGGCCCGCGTGCTGCTGGAAGACATGCCGGTAGCCGCCTTCAAGGTCGGCTCGGTGGGCAGCATCGAAAGCGTATCGGTGATCGCCGAAATCGTCTCCGATTACCCTGAAATCCCGCTGATTCTAGACCCTTTTTTATCGGCCATGCCGGATCAGGGGCAAGATAGCGAAGACCTGCTGACCGCCATCCGCGAACTGCTGATTCCGCAAACCACGGTGATGCTGCTATCAGCGGTCGAATTGGCGCGCCTGGCGGAAACCTGGCGCGAACCCTCGTCCGAAGACATGATGAGCATCGACGCCATGCGTATCATCGAACTCGGCTGCGAATACTTGTTCGTGACCGGCACCCCAACCCCTGCCGCAGAAATCGGCAACACCCTGTTCAATGAATCGGGCGTGGTCCGGCAAGACAGCTGGCCGCGTATTTCCGGCTCGTTCAGCGGCGCCGGCACCACTTTGTCGGCGGCGATCGCGGCGATGCTGGCAAACGGCCTGGACGTGCCGGAAGCGGTTTCCGAAGCGCAGGAATTCACTCTGGCGGCAGTCACCGCGGCGCAACGGCTGGGGATGGGAAAGCTGATCCCGGACCGCTATTTCTGGGCCCGCGAAGAAGGCTTGGAGCGGCATGACGAGGATGCCGGCGAGGCCACTTGATTTCTCTGTGCGCAGCGCGCTACAGCATCTTTCCACACTTATTTTTCGGCGATCACGTACATGACTTCAAATAACGACACCTTGTTTGCCCGCGCCCAGCTGACCACACCCGGCGGCGTCAATTCGCCGGTGCGCGCCTTCCGTTCGGTTGGCGGTACACCGCGCTTTATCACCCGCGCCGAAGGCCCGTATTTCTGGGATGCCGACGACCGCCGCTACATCGATTACATCGGCTCCTGGGGCCCGGCGATTGTCGGCCACGCTCACCCGACCGTGATCAAGGCAGTGCAAGACGCCGCCGCCCGCGGCCTGAGTTTTGGCGCACCGACCCAGGGTGAAATCGAAATCGCCGAAGAGATCTGCAAGCTGGTGCCGTCGATCGAACAGGTGCGCCTGGTCTCCAGCGGCACCGAAGCCACCATGAGCGCGCTGCGCCTGGCGCGCGGCGCCACCGGCCGCGACAAGATCGTCAAGTTCGAAGGCTGCTACCACGGTCACGCCGATTCGCTATTGGTCAAGGCCGGCAGCGGCTTACTGACCTTCGGCAATCCGACTTCGGCCGGAGTACCGGAAGATTTCGTCAAGCACACACTGGTGCTCGATTACAACAATACCCAGCAACTGGAAGACGCTTTCAAGGACATGGGCGACCAGATCGCCTGCGTGATCGTCGAGCCGGTTGCCGGCAATATGAACCTGGTGCGGGCCACACCGGAATTCCTGCAAACCATGCGTCGCCTGTGCACGCAATACGGCGCGGTACTGATTTTCGATGAAGTCATGTGCGGCTTCCGGGTAGCGCTGGGTGGTGCGCAAGCGCTGTACGACATCAAGCCCGACATCACCGCCCTGGGCAAGGTGATAGGCGGCGGCTTGCCGGTAGCGGCGTTCGGCGGCCGTGCCGATTTGATGGGTCATATGGCGCCGCTGGGTTCGGTGTATCAAGCCGGCACGCTGTCCGGCAATCCGGTGGCGGTAGCGGCTGGCATGAGCACCCTCAAGCTGATCCAGGAACCTGGCTTTTACGCCAATCTGACAGCGCAAACCCGCAAGCTGGTCGACGGCCTGAGCCTGGCAGCCAAGGAAGCCGGCGTCACTTTCAGCGGCGATGCGATCGGCGGCATGTTCGGTTTGTATTTTGCGGCAGCGGTGCCTGACAGCTACGCGACGGTGATGGCGTCCAACAAGGAGCTATTCAACAAATTTTTCCATGCGATGCTGGACGCCGGCGTATATCTGGCGCCGTCGGCATTCGAGGCGGGTTTTGTTTCGGCGCAGCATGACGATGCCGTGATTGAGGCCACCATCGAGGCCGCGCGCGGCGCATTTGCCCAATTAGTTTAAGCATGGATGCAGGGTGGACCGCAATCCGCCCTGCCCTGCCGCTTAATTCAACCAGCCGCGCCTGCGAAAATACCAGAACGGCGTGATCGCCGAGCACACCATCAAGACCAGCGCAAACGGATAGCCGAGCGCCCAGTCGAACTCCGGCATGAAATGAAAATTCATGCCGTAGATACTGGCAATCAGCGTCGGCGGTAAAAACGCCACCGAAGCGACCGAGAAAATCTTGATGATCTTGTTTTGATTGATGTTGATGAAACCGACTGTCGCATCCATCAGGAAGTTGATCTTGTCGAACAGGAAAGCGGTGTGGCCATCCAGCGATTCGATATCGCGCAGAATCTGCCGTGCATCTTCAAACTGATCCACGCTCAATAAACGGCCGCGCATCAAGAAACTCACCGCGCGACGGGTATCCATCATGTTGCGCCGGATCCGGCCGTTCAAGTCTTCTTCATGCGCCATCGCATTCAAGGCTTCAGCCGCGGCCTGGTCGGTGAGTTTCTTTTGCAGCACGCGCCGGCTGACCTCATCCAGCTTCTGGTACACGCCCTCCAGAGCGTCGGCGGAGTACTCGGCATCGGTCTGGTACAGATCCAGCAACACGTCCTTGTAATCGCCGATCGAGCCCGGCCGTGAGCGCGCTCGCATGCGCACCAGGCGGAACACCGGCAAGTCTTCGCCATGTACCGAAAACAATATATCGCGCGCCAGGATAAAAGCCACAGTGACGGTCGACGAAGGGCCGTCGTCTTCTTCGAATAAAAAATCGGTGCGTAGATGCAGGTCGCCGTTTTCCGCTTCGTAATAACGGGCTGAGGCCTCGATATCCTTGACCTCGTCTTCACCTGGCAAGGTCACGCCGTAAATGCTCTTGACCCAGGCCCGCTCCTGATCATTCGGCTCGGTCAGATCGACCCATACCGGCTGTACTTTTTCAAGATCGCTATGGCTCTCGATGTTGACCTGGTTGAGGCGGCCGTTTTGCAATACAAATACGTTGATCATGCTTATCCCGCTGGCTGATATTCAGAGAAGTTGTTTTGCAGTTTCTTGCGTGCCGACAATGAATGCGTGCTGCAATTTAAACAACTTCCGACAGGCCCGTATATTAAGGCAATTCAGCCGACCCCATACGCCGTAAAATCAGGCCGGTGCGTTGCGACAGATAAGCCGAGCCGCGATTCTTGTCGTAAAAGCGCGGCTTCGGCAGCATCACTGCGAGCCGTGCGGCCTGGCTGGCGCCAAGGTTGCTGGCAGAGGTTTTAAAGTAATGCTGAGCCGCCGCCTCGGCGCCGAACACGCCGTTGCCCCACTCCACCACGTTCAGGTAAATTTCGAAGATGCGTTCCTTATCCATCCAGAATTCCAGCATGTAGGTGATGATCAGCTCCTGTCCCTTGCGCAAATAACTGCGCTCGCCGGACAAGAATAGATTTTTCGCCAGTTGCTGGGTGATGGTGGAGCCGCCGCGCACCACCTTGCCCTTCTTGGTATTTTTTTCGTAAGCCTGTTGCAGGGCATCCCAATCGACCCCGTCATGCTCTGAAAAATTAGCGTCTTCGGAGGCGATGATGGCGCGCTTCAGATTGTTAGAGATGCGTGCGTACGGCACCCATTTGAATTGCAACTGTGCATCGGGCACGGTTTCCTGCAGCTCTGACAAGCGATGCCGCATGAAACTGGTGGAGCCGGGATTATGATCGACCCACCACCAGATCTGCACGAAAAAATAAACTTGCAACAACAGCACTGCGGCGATCAGCAGCATACATAGGCGCAAGAAAATCTTGCCGACTGACTTCATTCCGATTCCCTGCAAAAAATTAAAGCTGCGCGCGCAAGGCAGTAAATACCGCCTCGGTATTCGGCCGCACGCCGCGCCAGACGAAAAACGATTCCGCCGCCTGCTCCACCAGCATGCCCAAACCGTCGCGCACCTGGGCGCCGTGGCTTGCCGCGAACTGCATGAATACGGTCGGCTGGCGGCCATACATCATGTCGTAGGCCAGCGTCGCCGGGCCGAATACGCTGGAGGCCAGCGGCGGCAGTTGCGCCTGCAAACTGGCAGAGGTGGCGTTGATCACAAGGTCATACTGCTGCTGCACTTCGGCAAAACCGCAGGCGTTGAGTTGGCAATGCGCGCCGCCATAAGATTGAAACTGTTCCACCAATTCCTGCGCCTTGGCCACGGTGCGATTGGCAATCGTCAATTGGGCCGGCCGCGATTCCAGCAATGGCAGCAAAACGCCACGCGCCGCACCGCCGGCTCCCAGCAGCAGGATTTTCTTTTGCGCCAGATCAAAGCCGGCGTTGCGCACGATATCGGTGACCAAGCCAACTCCATCGGTGTTATCGCCCAGTATTTCCTTGCCATCGAATTTCAATGTGTTCACCGCGCCGGCGGCCTTGGCTCTGGCGGTTAGCGTGCTTGCCAGCGCATACGCTTCCAGCTTGAACGGCACGGTAACGTTGGCGCCCAGGCCGCCTTGCGCTACGAATTCCTGCACAGCCGCCGCAAAGCCGTCGAGCGGCGCCAGCAAGCGTGCGTAGCGCATGTCTTGTGCGGTCTCGGCAGCAAAACGCGCATGGATGTCGGGCGACTTGCTGTGCGCAATCGGGTTGCCGATCACCACGTACTCAGCGAATGGCGCCGTAGTTGTCGCTGCGGTCATTGGTTGACTGCTCCCATCAATTGCGCTTCGAGCAAGCCTTCACGGGTAAATTCGAAAGTCGAGATCACTTCCCACACATCGTCCTTGCCACTGCTGCGCATATTTTCCGGGAAGCGCCCGAACGGCGCCGAGCGTTCAATGATTTTCAGGGTTGCTTTATCCAGCTCAGGATTACCTGAGCCGCGCTCGATTCTTGGCCCGCCCTCTTTGGTGTAAAGCGAGCCGTCTTGATAGATCGGGATGTACACCACCAGCCTGCCGTACAAATTCCTGCCATTCTTTTTCGGGAAATTCAGGGTGCCCAGCTTTTCGACCTTGTCCTGGAACGATTTGTAATAGGCGGCATAACCCACTGCGCGGGTGCTCGGCGTGATCTGCGTCTTTTTCGGCCGCTTGTTGTAATCGTCGATATTCTTGGCGATTTCCGCTTCCTTGCGGGCGATCGCCTTGGCGCTCTCCACCAAATCGCTGCCGCTAGGCTGGGGCATGTTGTCGCTGGTCTTCTCCTGCAAATCCATGGCAGGCATTTTCAGCGGCGTTTCCTTGCGCATTTGCGCCAGCATCTGTTGCTGCTGCTGTTCCAGCTGCTCGATGCGGCGCTTGGTGGCCTGGATGTTGTCGCCGTCTTCCGATTTGCGCATGTCCGGCAGCGGCGACTTGGCGCGGCCGGCGTCGGCATTGCCGCCGCCATCCAGGTTGGCTTGCGCCAGCGCCTCCGCCTTGACCGGTTTGGTATTGTGTTTGGCGTTCACCAGAATCACTTCCAGCGCCGGATCGGTGGGCTTCAGTTTGAAGGCTTCCGGCGCCGCGAACCGTACCGCCAGCAACGCCGCGTGCGCCAATACCGACGCCACGATGGCGCCGACCAGAATACGATTTTGGAAAAAGGATTTCACGCGTAGGCTAAAAGTCGCTATAAAAGAGAGGGATTCTACGACAAAGCGAGATGCCTACGGGAAATTTACCGCCGCTTTCTTGCTTGTCCCGAGAGTTCATTCCGTTAGTGGCTTGATCTCCTGAATGACGCTGTCGGGCTCAATAACCTGACCATCCGCCGGTCCACCCTCAAGATCGGCCGGCGGCGCTTCAACCGCCTCATGTGGCATATCCATCGCAGCATCCAGTTCTTCGGAGATTTCATCCTCCTCTTGCGGCTCCAGCTGCTGGGCGTCGGCACTTGGCGCTGCGCATACTTCCAGCAAGCGTGCCTCAACCGTCAGGTCGATCTCATCCCAGCGCAGGATATCCAGCTTGACCTGGGTGCCACGCGCCAATTGCTGCATGCCTGGCAATTTGATAATCAAAGGAATCTCGGCCAGCCGCAGGATTTCATCTTTCAGCACCGCCGCCTCGACCTGCCGGGCCTGTTCCTGGCCTAGCCAGCGCAAGCACCAGTAGCGTTCCATGTTCGATTGGAAATCGCCATAACCGGAATAAGCGGCGTCAAAGCCGGAGACGATCGCAAACAAATCGGCGTCACGCGGCTTGAATGGCGCCACCAGCGGCGCGGCGACGCCGCCTTCGACGCAGGCCAGGATCTGCCACTGGTTGACCAGGTCGGGATAACGCCGCAGAGGCGAGGTGCTCCAGGCGTATTGATCGACTCCCAGCCCTTGATGCGGCGCTGCGTGCGTGACCATGCGCACCTGCATCTTGGCCGCCCAGCCGCCGCTGCCGCCGCCCTGCGCGCGGTAGATGCCCGGCACGCCATGATCGGCCATCAGCTTGCCCCAGGTGCTGTTGGCAAAGATCATCAGTTCCGCCACGATCTTATCCAGCGGCGCGCCGCGCTTGCGGCGGGCGATGGTGACTACATCGTCTTCTACATAGAAATTGAAATCGACGCGGTTGTTTTGTTCAGGCCGCAAACCAAAGCTTTCGCGCTTGGCCATGCGGCCCTGCTCCAATACCTGTATCCATTTCCACAACAAGGCAATGTCGGCCTTGTGCGGATACTCGCCGCCGTCGTTGGCGAGATTTTCTTCGGTCACCAGATCGTCCAGCGTGTTATGGCGCAGATTGGCTGAAATCGGCACCAGCTCGGCCTTGGTTTCAGTACTGATGACACCCCAGTCTGCGGGATCGAGGGTGGCGTAGAGCGACAGCGCCGGGCAGTTTTTTCCCTCGGCCAGGGTGAAGGCTTCTACCAGCTCGTCCGGCAGCATGGTGATTTTGTCGCCCGGCATATATACCGTCGACATGCGCTGGCGCGCAATCGCATCCAGGGCATCACCGCGCTTGATGCCCAAACCTGGGGCGGCGATATGAATCCCGACCCGCACCTTGCCGTCGGCCAGCGTCTGCACCGACAAGGCATCGTCGATTTCGGTAGTGGTCACATCGTCGATGGAGAATGCCTGCACCGGCGCCAGCGGCAGATCGGCCACCGCAGGAATCACGATTTTGGGGAAGCCCGAGCCTTTCGGGAAAAATTCCAGCAGAAATCTGGAGAGGTGCAACTGCTGCGGCGAGGCGATGCCGCCGACCGTCAGCATCAAGCGCTGCGGCGAAGTTTGCAGTTCATTGCAAGCGGCCTCCAGCGCCTTGTATTCGATGCTGTTCTTGTCTGGCTTGAACAACAATTGCAGCGCCAGCGGCTTCATTACCTCAGGCAGTTGCCCGGCCTTCAGCTGGGCCACATATTCGGCCTGAATCAACGCTTGCTGCTTTTTCTTTTCGATGCCGGCCTGGGCTGCTTTCAGCGAGGCTTCCGGCGCGGCCTTATAACGGCCCTTGCCCTTTTTATAAAAATAAATCGGTGCGGTGTGCAGGCTTAACAACAGGCCGGCGGCTTCCGTCGGCAACGGCGCATGGCCGAAATATTCCGCTCCCAGTTCGGCAAAACCAAACTCTTCCTGGCCGGCGACTTCCCATAGGAAATCGAGTTCGATCCCTTGCGCGATTTGTTGCGCTTCTTCCAGCAACTGTTGCGGCGTCGGCGTGGTGAACTGTAACAACACGTCCTTGGATTTGACTTTGCTGCGTTTGCCCGACGGCAGTTCGACCTGATAGGCCTCGCCTTGCTGCGACAGTACAACACCTGCTTTAAAGTCGCCGGACTCTTCAAAAAATAGATTCATTGCATGCTTTACTTGTGAATTGCTGATGATACCGCTGCCAGCAGTGTTTGCTGTGTTGCAGCGTCGATGGAGTCTGGTTGATGGGCCGCAGGCTGCAGCCGTGAATGACCGGGGTCGGGGTCGGGGCCGAGGCTGGCAGCGTGCAAGGTTGCTACTGCCATCTTCTTTTGGTCCGGCCGCGCCCGCCGCAATTGCTCAATCTCCGGAAAAAATACTTCTGTCACCAGCATCACGCCGGTTTTGCGCCGAAAGGTAGAGCGCCTGGCCCACAGAGGATAAGCGAAATCGTCGTTGCCGGTCGCAGCACACATGCGCTGCACCAGCGGATGGCTGCGATACAGGCGGGCGAACTGCAGTTGTCCGCGCGCCACCAGCGGGTCGCCGAACAGGGTGCTGCCAAGTGAGCGCTCACCCAGTGAGCTGAAGAACGGCCATTCCGTGGTGGTTGCCGCCAGCGCCAGCACGGTGTGCCCGAATACCATGGGGCGGCCGTCACAGCGCAGCAAGACATCCCGTTCCTGCACCTGAAGACGGCGCGGCAATCCGATCTCTTGCCATTCGTCGGCCAGGCACATGGCCCGCTGCTGGCGCAGACGCTGGACCCGGAACTGCTGGCAGTGCGCCATCAGCTTGTAGGTCAGCGAGACGCGATCGGTGAGCCAGTCGCGCAAATTGTCGGAGGGGTGAACGCCGTTGACATGGTCATGCCATTTGGCGTAGGTGCGGGAACGTGACATCAGGTTCCCGCCGCCGATGTCGACGCACGGTCGCTTGCAATTCCGCAAAATGCCAGCACCGCATCGACGTACTCGGCAAACTCGCTGATGCCGTGATCGCTGCCTTGTATGACCAGCTGCCTGGCTTGCGGGTAATGGCCGATCATTTCTTGCCAGTCCAGCACTTCATCGCCGGTGGCGGCCATCAGGAAATAGCGCTCCGGCCTGGTGATCCGATCGATCTGCAAGGTCTGCAACTCGGCAATGTATTCACGCTTGAATTCAAACGGCTGGTCGGAATGATATTGGGTGCTGACGCCGATATATTGTTCCAGGTCGCGCGGCGGCTTGACTGCCGGATTCAGCAGCACGGCTCGGGTTCGGCAACCGAGCTGCTCGGCCAGCCAGGTGGCGTAATAACCGCCCAGCGAGGAGCCTATCAGCGTCAACTCGGCAGGATCGCAAGCTTGAATACAATTCTGCGCGATAGCGATTGCAGCAGCGGGCGAGGCTGGCAGCTGCGGGCACAGGTATTCGGCCGCTCTTCCCAACTGCTGCATGCGCTCGGCCAGCAGACGCGCCTTGAACGATTGCGGCGAAGAGCGAAAGCCGTGCAGATACAGGATCATTGCAATCCAGACGAGGGTAAAGCTAGTGCGCTCAGAATCTTTTGATGGACGCCGCCGAAACCGCCATTGCTCATCACCAGTACCTGATCGCCCGGCTTGGCTGCCTTGACGATGGCCGCCACCAACTGATCGAGCTCGTTGTAAGTACTTGCTTTATCGCCCAGCGGCTGCAACGCTGCCGCAAGATCCCAATCCAGGGCATCCTTGCCGTTGCCTTTGGCGCCATAACCGAACACCAGATCGGCCTCGCTCAGGCTACCCGGCAACGCCTGTTTCATAGCGCCCAGTTTCATGGTGTTCGACCGCGGCTCCAGCACTGCCAGGATACGGGCCTCGCCTACTTTTTTTCGCAAACCGGCAACTGTGGTGGCGATGGCGGTTGGATGGTGGGCAAAATCGTCGTACACCGCGATTTGGCGGACGCTGCCACGCAACTCCATGCGGCGTTTGACATTTTCGAAACTGGACAAGGCGCTGATGGCTTGCGCCGGCGGCACGCCGACATGACGGGCGGCGGCAATCGCGGCCAAGGCATTCATGCGGTTATGCTCACCGCTCAACTCCCACTGCACGATGCCCTGCGGTTCGCCGTTGAAACCGACTTCAAAGTGGCCATTATCTTGCGTGCGCAGCGCCCAGCCTTGTTGATCGTCGCCGAAAAATTCTTTTTCGCTCCAGCAACCGCGCTCCAGCACACGTTGCAATGCCGGTTCACGGGCATTGACGATCAGCCGGCCGACGCCTGGGATAGTACGGACCAGATGATGGAATTGCGTTTCGATCGCAGCCAGATCGGGGAAAATATCGGCATGATCGTATTCCAGGTTATTCAGAATCGCGGTCTTGGCGTGGTAGTGCACAAATTTACTGCGCTTATCGAAAAATGCCGTGTCGTATTCGTCGGCTTCGATGACAAAGAACGACGATGGCGCAGTATCAGCGCCGGTTTTACCCGACAAGCGCGCCGATATGCCGAAATTCATCGGCACGCCGCCAATCAGAAAACCCGGATCGTAGCCGGCGTCTTCCAGAATCCAGGCCAGCATCGCCGAGGTGGTGGTCTTGCCGTGAGTGCCGGCCACCGCCAGTACCCACTTGTCGCGCAGGATATGCTCGCCTATCCATTGCGGCCCGGAAATATAAGGCAGGCCGCGATTCAGGATTTCTTCCATCAACGGGTTACCGCGCACCACGACATTGCCGATCACATACAAATCCGGCTGCAAGGCTGTCTGTTCGACGCCGAAACCCTGGATCAAGCTGATTCCCTGTGCCTCCAGCTGGGTGCTCATCGGTGGGTACACATTGGCGTCGCAGCCGGTGACTTTATGTCCGGCCTGTTTGGCCAATACCGCCAAACCGCCCATAAAGGTGCCGCAGATGCCAAGGATATGAATATGCATTCTTGAGTTTCACTATGCTGAAAAGATGAATACCGTGATTTTACCTGAGCGGCCGCTGCACCCGGTAGCCGGGCATGGAAAAAGTGAAATGCGGGAAATCGGGAGCGGTTTCAGAGTCGGCTTGCTTGCCTGCGTTAGTTGCCTACCGTAATTAGGTATATACATGGCGCGGCACGACGCGCGCAGGCAAATCGTTTTATCATGCCGGTCATGGCATCCAATCTTTCACCTGAACTAGAACAGCTGCGCGCAGAAATTGCGGCCGCGGCAGCCCGCATGATTGCCGAGGACGGCGCCGACTATGGCACCGCGAAGCGTAAAGCGGTGGAATTGTGCGTGGGCAGCAAACGGGGCGGCGGAAAAATTCGTGGCGAATTCCTTCCCGATAACGCCCAGATCGAAGACGAAGTACGTATATACAACGAACTGTTCTTTGCCGACACCCAGCCGGCACGGCTTTTGCATTTACGCCAGATCGCGGCAGAAATCATGGCCGAGCTTGCGCAATTCAAGCCTTACCTTACCGGCGCGGTCCTCAACGGCACTGCCGGAGAGCATTCAGACATTTATTTGCATTTGTTTGTCGACAGCCCCAAAGACGTAGAAATTTTCCTTTTTAATAAAAACGTGCAATTCGAGCTATCTACCAGCCCTCCCCTTAAAACCGGGGGTAATAACGAGCCGGTGGAAACCCTGAGTTTCATGTATAAAAAAGAAGGCTTGCATCTGACCCTATATGAAACTGACGATTTGCGCGGTAGTATCAGGGCCGCATCCGGCAAGCGCGCAGAACGGGCAGACCTCGATGCGGTACTTGCTCTGATTGCGCCCTGATCAACACAGAAGAAGATTAATGAAAAGAAATATATTCATATTTGTGCCGATTGCCATCTTATTTTGCGTGATCGGCGTTTATTTCGGTGTGCAACGCCATACGCCTGCATCTCCGGAAAATCTGGCGGTTGCCAATCTGCTGAGCCAGGAGATGCCTGACGCCAGCGGTAAGGTCAGCTCATTGACACAGTGGAAAGGCAAACCCTTGCTTGTCAATTTCTGGGCAACCTGGTGCGCACCCTGCGTAGAAGAAATGCCGGAACTGAATGCCTTGCAAGCAGAAATAGCCGCAAAGAACATTCAAATCGTCGGCATCGGTATCGATTCTGCAGATAACATCGCAAAATTTGCCGACAAGTATAAAATTTCTTATCCACTGTATGTGGCGGGAAGCGGCGCTACTGCGCTGCTGCGGCAGTTTGGCAACCAAAGCGGCGGCCTGCCCTTCACGGTCTTGATCGGCAGCGACGGCCAGGTAAAAAAAATGGTTTTAGGCAGCATTAAATTTGATGATTTACGAAAAGATCTGGCATCGTTGTAAGCGTAAAATTTACCGAGGAAAGATTTAACAATTCCCCGCAGAAATTTCACAGAAACAAATTTTCCCTTGCCAGTCAACGTCATTTGACGGCAAAATGCGGCCATCGTCGTCAAACGGAGCACCATCTCCATGGCAAAAAATATACTTCTACTCAACGGACCCAACCTGAATTTACTGGGTACAAGAGAGCCAGAAGTCTACGGTTCGACCTCGCTCAGCGATGTCGAACAAGCAGCTCGGGTCCAGGCAACTGCCGCTGGCGCCCGGCTTGAGCACTTCCAAAGCAATCACGAAGGCGCGCTGATAGACCGCATCCACGCGGCCAAGGCAGAAGGCGTCGACGCCATTGTGATCAACCCCGGCGGGCTCACGCATACCAGCGTCGCCTTGCGCGATGCGCTAACCGGAGTGGCAATCCGTTTTGTCGAGATCCACATCTCGAATATCCACCAGCGCGAAGCATTTCGACATCATTCTTATTTATCGGATGTCGCAGTGGGTGTCATCTGCGGTTTGGGCGTGGATGGTTACCGCGCCGCAATTGATTTTGCCATTAAGAAACTCTAGTAGATAATCTCGCCGTAACTACCGCGTTCTTGCAGATTCTTTGCAACAGCGCTGAGTTGCGTGTCAAAAAAACGAAAATAGCTTTTCACTATTTATATATTCTGAAGGATTGCATATGGATTTGAGAAAACTCAAAACGCTGATCGACCTGGTCGCTGAATCAGACATCGAAGAGCTGGAAGTGACTGAAGGCGAAAGCAAGGTCCGTATCGTCAAGTCGTCTGCATCCCAGCACAGCCAGGTTGTCATGATGCAACCGCAACAGCAACACCCGGCCCAGTACCAGGTCGCGGCGCCAGCACCCGCGGCTGTCGCCGCGCCGGTTGAGGCAGCGGCGGCGGTACCGGAAGGCCATGTGGTTAAATCGCCTATGGTTGGCACCTTCTACCGTTCATCGGCTCCCGGCTCGCCGGCATTTGTCGAAGTCGGCTCGGAAATCAAAGAAGGCGGCACCTTGTGCATTATCGAAGCAATGAAATTGCTGAATGAAATCGAAGCCGACGCTTCCGGCATAGTGAAGAAGATCCTGGTGGAAAACGGCCAACCGGTCGAATTCGGCCAGCCATTATTTATCATTGGTTGATAGTTCCACTCTGAGTAGTCTGTACGGCAGCATCCGTTTCATCCGGATCTAGCCGTTCTGGCTGTCAATGCAGGCAGTACGCTGCAAGGCCCGTATTGCCAGCCCAATGCTTGATAACGCTTAACTTTTAGCGACGCATATACCAATTACTATGTTTGAAAAAATCCTTATCGCCAACCGCGGCGAAATCGCCTTGCGCATCCAACGCGCCTGCCGTGAAATGGGCATCAAAACCGTGATGGTCCATTCCGAGGCTGATCGTGACGCCAAGTATGTGAAACTGGCGGATGAATCGGTCTGTATCGGCCCGGCGCCGTCGAGCCTGAGTTACCTCAACATGCCGGCCATTATCAGCGCTGCAGAAGTCACCGACGCCGAGGCAATTCACCCAGGCTACGGCTTCTTGTCCGAAAATGCCGATTTCGCTGAGCGGGTTGAACAGTCAGGCTTTGTCTTCATCGGCCCGCGGCCGGCGAATATCCGTCTGATGGGCGATAAAGTATCGGCCAAACAAGCCATGATACGCGCCGGCGTGCCATGCGTGCCTGGTTCGGAAGGCGCATTGCCGGAAGATCCGAAGGAAATCATCAAGATAGCGCGCAAGATCGGCTATCCGGTCATCATCAAGGCGGCCGGCGGCGGCGGTGGACGCGGCATGCGCGTGGTGCATACTGAAGCAGCGCTGGCCAATGCGGTGACCATGACCAAGACCGAAGCCGGAGCTGCATTCGGCAATCCGGAAGTGTATATGGAAAAATATCTGGAAAATCCGCGTCACGTGGAAATCCAGATCCTGGCCGACCAGTTCAAGAACGCGGTCTGGCTGGGCGAGCGCGATTGCTCGATGCAGCGCCGCCACCAGAAGGTGATTGAAGAAGCGCCGGCTCCAGGCATCCCGCGCAAGGTCATCGAAAAAATCGGCGACCGCTGCGCCGAAGCTTGCCGCAAGATGGATTATCGCGGCGCCGGCACTTTTGAATTCCTGTATGAAAACGGCGAGTTCTATTTCATCGAAATGAATACCCGGGTCCAGGTTGAACATCCGATCACCGAAATGATCACCGGCATCGATATCGTGCAGGAACAGATTCGTATCGCAGCCGGTGAAAAACTGCGTTTCCGCCAGCGCGATATCCAACTCTCGGGCCATGCCATCGAATGCCGCATCAACGCCGAGGATCCGTTTAAATTCACGCCATCGCCGGGCAAGATCCTGTCATGGCATGCGCCTGGCGGTCCTGGCATCCGGGTTGATTCACATGCTTACGCCGGTTATTTCGTGCCGCCGCATTATGATTCGATGGTGGGCAAGGTGATTTCCTATGGTTCCACCCGCGAGCAAGCGATCAGACGGATGCAGATTGCGCTGTCGGAGATGGTGGTGGAAGGCATACAAACCAACATCCAATTGCACCGTGAGTTGATGATTGACGCTCGTTTTATCGAGGGCGGCACCAACATCCATTATCTGGAACACAAACTGGCGGAACGGCCGGTGGTGGCCAAGGAAACGGATAAAGCGGTAAAGAAATAAAAGACTATTCACCTGCGGGTGATTAGTCATAACGCACAGTAAGGCATCTGATGAGCTGGACCGAAATTGTTATTGAAGTTGCACTGAGCGACGCTGAGACGCTGTCTGATGCGTTGATGGATGCTGGCGCCTTGTCGGTCTCGGTAGAGGATGCTGATCTGGGCACCGCGGCTGAGCAACCCTTGTTCGGCGAACCGGGCATGGAGCCCAAGGAAGCCGCCTGGCAACGCAGCCGGGTGGTGGTGCTGGCCGAGGTCGACGCCGATCATGCGGCCATCGTCAGCAACGCCGCCAAAGCTTGCGGCGTTACGGTCCCGCCCTACTCCCTGCGGCCGGTCGCGGCGCAGGATTGGGTGCGATTGACGCAATCGCAATTTGAACCGATCCATATCGGCAAGAACATCTGGGTAGTGCCCAGCTGGCACGATGCGCCCGACGCCAACGGCCTGATCCTGGAACTTGATCCAGGCCTGGCCTTCGGTACCGGCAGCCATCCCACCACTCGCCTCTGCATGGAGTGGCTGGAAATTAATGTGCCGGCGCAAAAGCCGTTGTCGGTACTCGATTACGGCTGCGGCTCGGGCATCCTGGCCATGGTCGCCAAGAAACTCGACAACCGCAGCACCGTCATCGGCGTCGATATCGACCCGCACGCGATCGATGCGGCGCGCTACAACAGCGAACGTAATCATTGCGACGTCGCCTATTATCTGCCGGAAGATTTCAGCAGCCAGTCCGCGCTGCAAGTATTCGATATCGTGGTCGCCAACATCCTGTCCGGCCCGCTCAAGCTGATGGCGCCCATGCTGTGCAACCGTATCGCTGCCGGCGGCAGCCTGACCTTGTCCGGCGTGCTGGCGGAACAGGCGGCAGACGTCATCGCCGCCTATGCGCAGTGGCTGCCATTGACCGTTTGGGCAGAACAGGACGGCTGGGTAGCGCTGTCCGGAACCCTGAAGTAAGCAGCACATCATGGCGCTCGCGACCCAATGTCCGCATTGTCAAACCACCTTCCGGGTCGCTAATGACCAGCTGAAACTGCGCGGCGGCCTGGTGCGTTGCGGCAGCTGCCGCGAAGTATTTAACGGCATCGAACACCTGGTGCGGCCCGATGTGGCAACACCGGTGGCGACACCGGTCGCAACACCCGCGCCTGCACCCGAACCTGCACCAGAGAAGGAAGCTGGCGCTGCTCAAACCCATGCCATAGTCGCTGACCAAGCTGCCGTAACAGAACCGCACAATATTCCAGACCAGGCGCCGCCGCCGGCGCACATCGCGCCGGAACCGGTACAGGACGCCAAGCCGGTAGTCGCGGTTGCCACCGTGGTCGCTAGCGACCACCCGCTGCCTGCGGCTGGCAGCAATGCGCCGGCCGTCGCACCTGAAACGAAAACCACGGCTTCAGATCGGGTAGAAGCTGCGATTGACGGCCTCGAAGAAGATTTGCGCATCGCTGAAGAGACCAGCCAGTCGGCACCGGCCGATGTGCACCACACGCCTTTCGGCTTGATCAAACCCTCTGCTTCCACCGACTCTGGCAACACAGGAAGCAGCGCGCCGGCGCCGAATGTCTGGCATCGTCATGTCGACGACGAGGTCGAAGACAATCAGATGGCGCGCATGACTTTGATGCAGGTTGCCGGACAAGACGATTACACACAAGCGGCAAAGGCCGAATCCGGCACAACTGCAGCCGGCGATGACGACGAGCTGGATCGCATCATCGATGAGTTGCAGCGCAAACCGTGGCGCGGTGAAAAGAATGCCGCTGCAGTTGCAGCGGCAGCGCTGAACGCAACCGACAGCAGCGGTGACGGCAGCAGCAGCAGCAGAAAGAAAGGCCGCGAGAAAATCTCCGAGCCGGAGTCAGCCGCCGCCGACGAACCCGATTTCGTCCTCAGCGCAAGACGCAAACAACGCATCGGCGGCGCCTTGCGCTGGGCCACGTGGGGTATCGGCGGCTTATTGCTGATCGGGCTGATCGGACAATCGACTTATTTTTTCCGCGACCAGCTGGCAGCGCGCATGCCGCAGCTCAAACCCGTGCTCGTCAGCGCCTGCGCGAAGATCGGCTGCAGCGTTGGCCTGCCGATGAAAATCGACAGTATTTCGATAGAAGCCAATGAACTACAAGCGCTAGACCCGGCCCGCAATCTGTTTTCGCTCAATCTGCTGCTGCGCAACCGCAGCGACACCGTGCAAGCCTGGCCCAACATCGAGCTGACCTTGAACGATGCGAATGACAAGGCGATAGTGCGACGGGTATTTACAGCGCGCGACTATTTGAATCCATCGGCCAATCCGGCCCTGGGCTTCGCCAGTGACCAGGAACAGCCGGTGAAACTGAGCTTCGAATTGTTGCAGTTGAAGGCTTCCGGTTACCGCGTGTATCTGTACTACCCGTAACTAGAATTGATCCGCGCAAAGTTTGCCGGTTGCGCTTAAACTCTATCCCGTAATTATTTTATTTGCGTTGACCATCTGCGCTAACCAGAACATTTTCCACCCTATTTATTTATGACTTCCCTCATCTGCGGTTCATTGGCTTTCGACGTCATCATGCAATTTCCGGGACGTTTTTCGGATTCGCTGTTGGCGGATCAATTGCACAAGATCAGTGTCTCGTTCCTGGTGCCTACCATGCGTCGCGATTTTGGCGGCTGCGCCGGCAATATCGCCTACAACCTGAAGTTGCTAGGCGGTGATCCGCAAATCATGGCGACCATCGGTCAGGATGGCGGCGACTATCTTGAGCGGCTGGATCGACAAGGTATTTCGCGCAAAACCGTGCGCACCATAGACTCGGCCTATACCGCGCAATGCTTCATCACCACCGATGCCGACAATAACCAGATCAACGCCTTCCATCCCGGCGCAATGAATCACTCGCACGAGAACAAGGTGGCCGATGCCGGTCCGGTCAAGCTGGCGATTGTCGCTCCGGACGGCCGCGACGGCATGCTGCAGCACGCGGCCGACTGCGTGGCGCTTGGCATTCCGCTGATCTTCGATCCGGGCCAGGGCATGCCGATGTTCAACGGCGACGAACTGAAGCAGTTCATCGAACTCGCGACCTATATCGCCATGAATGATTACGAAGCTGAAATGCTGGCTTCACGTACCGGTTTATCGCTGCCGCAAATTGCCGAGCGGGTTTCGGCGCTGGTGGTCACGCGCGGTGAACTGGGCGCGGAGATCTTCACCGCCGGCGGCAAGATCGACATTCCTTGCGTCAAAGCCGAACAGGTACTCGATCCGACCGGCTGCGGCGACGCCTTCCGCGCCGGCATGCTGCACGGCCTGAGCAATGGCATGGACTGGGCCACCACCGGCCGCCTATCCAGTTTGATGGGCAGCATTAAGATTGCCCATCAAGGGCCGCAGAACCACGCGCCTAGCCGTGCCGAGATCGATAAGCGATTCCATCGTGAATTTGGTTACCGATTGTAAAAGTAGTACATCAAATCCTATGCCCGACACAGATACTGGGTAGGGTATAGGAAGAAATCAATTAATTTCAGCCATGTTTGCATGGCTGTTTAAACATACTCCCCAAAGTACCGATTCCGGCGTGATACATAACGCTCTTCTCAAGCTGAACTTATCTGCTAGGCTTACATCCAATTTCTACCAGAATCAAGGACGGAGAGCCTTATGAAAAAGCGAATTTTAATTGGCGTGACACTGCTTGGCGCAAGTCTGCTGCTGGGCGGTTGTGTTGCCTATCCTGCCTACCCCGGCGCGTACGGCGGTGACCCATACTACGGCGGCGGTTATTACAGCGGCTACTATGCCCCTGCGCCTGTCTATGTAGCTCCAAGCGTGGGCATCGGTTTAAGCTACTCGCGTGGCTGGGGTGGCCGTGGTTGGGGCGGCGGCGGCTGGCACGGCGGCCATTAATGCGGCCACTAAGCAACTTGCCTGATCTTGGCGGCGGTACAGCGTAGATGGCGCTTCGCTGGCTTATCGCTGGCGCAGCTTGAACAAGTGATTGGACAACTCTGCGATCTCGACGCATGATGCTGCTTATCTTTATCCAGGAGCCCTCATGAAACGACTGATTGCCGCTTTATTGGTTTGCAGTTCTGTTGCAGCACCGGCCTTTGCCGCGCTCAAGGCCGGCGAGCAAGCGCCCCCTTTTACCACGCAAGCATCTATCGGCGGCAAGGTGTATAGCTACTCGTTGGCCGATGAACTGAAAAAAGGCCCGGTAGTGCTCTACTTTTATCCCGCGGCCTTCACCAAAGGTTGCACCATCGAAGCCCATTTGTTTGCCGATGCGATCGATAAATACAAGACACTGGGCGCTTCTGTGATTGGCGTTTCCGCCGACAACATCGATACCCTCAACAAATTTTCCGTCAGCGAATGCCGCAGCAAATTCCCGGTTGCCGCCGACCAGGACCAGCACATCATGAAATCCTACGATTCGGTGCTGCTCTACAAAACCAACTACGCCGACCGGGTATCGTATGTGATCGCTCCGAATGGCAGCATCATTTACGAATACAGCAGCATGGACCCGGACAAGCATGTCGCCAATACTCTGCAAGCGCTGGAACAGTGGAGCGCCAAGCAAAAGAAGTAATGCATCAAGAGAGAAATAAAAAAGCGCGCCGATGACGGCGCGCTTTTTTTCGATCGACTTATTTAGCTCGGTGAGTCAGCTCACGGCCTTGCGCCGATGGGCCTCTAGATTCGGCAAGAATGCCGCCAGCAAACCGATCAGCGGCAGGAAAGAACAAACCTGATAGACGAAACTGATACTCGTCATGTCGGCCAGCTTGCCCAAGGCCGCAGCACCGATACCGCCCATGCCAAAGGCAAAACCGAAAAACAGACCTGATACGGTGCCAACCTTGCCCGGCACCAGTTCTTGTGCGAAAACCAGAATCGCGGAAAATGCGGAAGCCAGGATCACCCCGATCACCACCGTCAGCACGCCGGTCCAGAACAGATTGGCATACGGCAGCATCAAGGTAAACGGAGCGACGCCGAGGATCGATACCCAGATCACCAGCTTGCGGCCGACCTTGTCGCCGATCGGGCCGCCCAGCACGGTACCGGCAGCCACCGCAAACAAGAACACGAACAAATGCAACTGTGCCGACTGCACCGACAGCTGGAATTTATCGATCAGGTAAAACGTGAAGTAGCTGCTCAGGCTGGCCATGTAAAAGTACTTCGAGAAAATCAGCGTCAGCAAGATGCCGATCGAAAAGATGAGTTTCTTGCGCGGCAGCGCCACGTAATGCTGTTTGGCCTTGGATGGCTTGCCTTTCGCCTCCAGGCGCTTGCGCTTGTACCAGTTACCGATCTGCCACAACACCGCGATCGCCAGCAGCGCCGCCGCTGAAAACCAGGCGATGCTGGTCTGCCCGTGCGGGATCACAATCCATGCCGCCAACAACGGCCCCATGGAACTGCCGGCATTGCCGCCCACCTGGAAAATCGATTGCGCCAGGCCGTGACGGCCGCCGGAAGCCATGCGCGCCACGCGTGACGACTCGGGATGGAAGATGGATGAGCCGGTGCCGACCAAGGCTGCGGCGAACAGCAACATGCCGTAGTTAGGTGCGACCGACAACATCAGCAAGCCAACCAGGGTAAAGCCCATACCCAACGCCAGCGAATACGGCTTGGGATGTTTGTCGGTGTAGAAGCCTACCAGCGGCTGCAAGATCGACGCGGTAATTTGATAAGTCAGGGTAATCAAGCCGATCTGCGCAAAGCTGAGATTGAAATTTCCCTTCAGCAGCGGATAAATCGACAAGATCAGCGACTGGATCATGTCATTCAGGAAGTGGGCAAAACTGATGGCGCCCAATACCCGAAAACCGGTTTTTTCGGCGTCGTGCGATTCCAGCAAGGGGGAAATCGGCTTGGCAGCGGTTTGCATGGTGGTGAGATATATAGATGGAATAAGGCGAGTTGGAATAAGGCGCAAATAAAACAGGAAACGGATTTTTGTCATTTGCAAAACAGCAGTGTAAGCAAAAAACCGGAGACTGTTTTAAGATAGAAAGACATAATTTGTCGCATTTCTGCCATTCTGCGATTATCTATCTATGCCAGCACAAATACTTACCCATACCAAGATCGGCTTGCTGGACGTGGTGCCAGACGCCCTGCACCCGGTACGCCTGCGTGCACGCGATCTTGCCGCCGCCGAGCTGCTCAGGGCGCACTCACATCCCTGGGGCCAGGTTACCTATGCGCCGGAGGGCGTGTTGCGCGTCAGCGTCGGCAACAGTACCTGGATCGTGCCGCCGCTTAGGGCCATCTGGATTCCACCGCTGGTGGAGCATGAAATCGCGACCATGGAGAAATCGCAGTTGCGCGCCTTGTACATCGACACCGATGCGGCGCCGTTCGACGGCCAGGATTGCATCGTGCTGGAAGTCTCGACCTTGTTGCGTGAATTGATCGCAGCTCTCACACAAACCGACGATGGCAGCCGGCGTGAATCCTTGCTCGGCCAATTGATACTGAACGAACTGGGCGCGGCAAAAACTCCGGGCATACGCATCTCGCTGCCGACCGAAAAACGCCTGCACGCAATTTGCCAAGCCTTGATTGAAACACCTGACTCAAGCATGACGCTGGCCGGCTGGGCCGAACAGGTTGGCGCCTCGGAAAGAACCCTGGCGCGTTTGTTTGAACGCGATCTGGGCATGACTTTCGGCCAGTGGCGGCAGCAGATCAGGCTGGCGCATGCGGCGTCGATGATCGCGCGCGGCATGCCACTATCGCTGGTCGCTGCCGAACTGGGGTATGCCAGCCAGTCGGCCTTTTCCGCCATGTTCAGGAAAACCTTCGGCCAATCGCCATCGACTTTCTTCGCACCAAAAAAATCCAATCAAGCTGCCGCTTAGCATAAGCAAGCGATGCGGAAATCGCGCTGCCGCAGATCATGCGTAAGCGTGAAGGAACTGGGTGCGGGAGAGTTGACGCGAGAGCCTGCTGTGCCGTCGCCCATCTGACGGGACAGCAAGCATTGGTCAGATGAGCTGCTGTTTTTTGCTTGACTACGCGGCGCGCCGCTTAGTGAGGAACGGTATCCTTGAACGACTGGCGTTCAGACAATTTCTCAAACAGTCTGGCCAGCGTCGGATAATCTTCGCGCCAGGTAATCTCTGGAAAACGGAAGCTGAGCCAGCCCAAGGCGCAACCGACTGCCACATCGGCCAGCGAATAGTGAGTACCGGAGCAGAATGGCTTTTCTGCTAAACCCGCCGCCATCGCTTTCAGGCCGGCGTCGATCTTGCGTTGCTGGCGATCGATCCAAGCCTGGCTGCGCTCGCCCTCGTGGCGCTGGGTGCCTTCCAGACGGATCAATACGCCGGCGTCCAGCACGCCGTCGGCCAGCGCTTCCCAGCATTTCACTTCGGAACGCTCGCGACTGTTAATCGGAATTAATTTGCCAACCGGTGTCAGGGTATCGAGATATTCGACGATCACATGCGAATCGAACATGGCGCCGCCGTCTTCCATCACCAGGCAAGGCACCTTACCCAAAGGATTCGAAATGTGAATCTTGGTGTCGGCAGCCCAAACGTCTTCCAGCAAGAACTCGTAGTCCAGCTTCTTTTCCGCCATCACTACGCGTACTTTGCGGACAAAGGGACTAGCAAGGGAACCGATCAGCTTCATATGTCACTTATGGTAAAAAAATGTTGGCTGATTATAGCATTCGCCTCCAGCGACTTTGTTCGTCGACGCCCCCGTCCGCACGCAAAGCGGCATATTTACCACGGTGCAAATGGTAAAATTCGGTTTGGCTTGTTTTTGCCTTGCATTGTTGCCTGAACTCAACGCTTACTTAGTTGCGCCTGGTTACAGTTATGCAGCAGTTTTCTTGTGCTCATACGGCAACGCCGTGCTTTGCAAAATAGAAACAAGCGGCCCGCCGAACTGGCCTTATCTTCATTCACCTCTATAGCCATCATTATCATGTCTCTTTCCACGCTTTCCGCCCTGTCTCCGCTGGATGGCCGCTATGCCGCCAAAACCGACAAACTGCGCCCAATCCTGTCCGAGGCCGGTTTCATGCACCACCGGGTCAAGGTTGAAATTGCCTGGTTGCAAGCGTTGTCGAATGCCGGCTTCGCCGAGATCAAACCCTTCTCCGCCAGCGCCAGCGCGCTGCTCGACAAGCTGGCAAGTGATTTCAGCGAGACCGATGCGGAACGTATCAAGGCTATCGAAGCGGTCACCAATCACGATGTCAAAGCGGTCGAATACTGGCTCAAGGAGCAAGTCAAGGATGTGCCGGAACTGGTAGCGGCTTCGGAATTCATCCACTTCGCCTGCACCTCGGAAGACATCAACAACACCTCGCACGGCATGATGCTGAAAGCCGCGCGCGATACCGTGCTGCTGCCGGCCTTGCAGCAAGTGATCGCCAAGCTGACCGAGCTGGCGCACACCAATGCCGATTTGCCGATGATGTCGCGCACCCATGGCCAGCCGGCCAGCCCGACCACGCTCGGCAAGGAAATCGCCAACGTCGTGGCGCGCCTGCAACGTGCGGTCAAGCGTATCGCCGCAGTGGAAATCCTGGGCAAGATGAACGGCGCAGTCGGCAATTACAATGCCCACCTGTCAGCCTATCCCGGCTTCGATTGGGAAACTTTCTCCAAGAACGTGATCGAACAGCGCCTGGGCCTGAGTTTCAATCCGTACACGATCCAGATCGAGCCGCACGATTACATGGCCGAGCTGTTCGATGCGATCAGCCGCAGCAACACCATTCTGCTCGATCTGAATCGCGATATCTGGGGCTACATCTCGCTCGGTTATTTCAAGCAGCGCACCAAGGCTGGCGAAATCGGTTCCTCAACCATGCCGCACAAGGTCAACCCTATCGATTTTGAAAACTCCGAAGGCAACCTGGGCATGGCCAACGCGGTGCTCAAGCACATGTCGGAAAAGCTGCCGCTGTCGCGCTGGCAGCGCGACCTGACCGATTCAACCGTGTTGCGCAATATCGGCGTCGGCCTCGGTTACGCGATCCTGGCTTACGACAGCTGCCTGCGCGGCTTGAACAAGCTGGAAGTCAATCCTGGCCGTCTGGCGGAAGACCTCGACGCCACCTGGGAAGTGCTGGCAGAGCCGGTGCAAACCGTGATGCGCCGCTACGGCATTGAAAATCCGTACGAGCAATTGAAAGAACTGACGCGCGGCAAAGGCATCTCCAAAGATGCATTGCGCGAGTTCATCCTCAAGCTGGAAATTCCGCAAGAAGCTAAAGACCACTTGCTGGCCATGACGCCGTCCAACTACATTGGACATGCTGCAATGCTGGCAAAAAAAATCTAAGGCTCAGCATACTGCCAGACCAAAAAAAACCAGCCGGAAGGCTGGTTTTTTTATAACCCGACAATGTAGCGCCTTACACTACCGCGCCGTCAGTCTCATCTTTTTCCTTGATCGGCTTGATCATGTCTTCGCGTTTCACACCCAGCCACATTGCCACTGCCGCCGCCACGAACACCGAAGAATAGATACCGAACAGAATACCGATGGTCAGCGCCAGCGCGAAGTAATGCAACGCCGGGCCACCGAAGACGAACATCGACAACACCATGATTTCAGTACTGCCGTGGGTGATGATGGTACGGGAAATCGTGCTGGTGATCGCATGGTTCATGACATCGGCGACCGCCAGTTTGCCAAAGCGGCGATCACGGAAAGTTTCGCGCACCCGGTCAAACACCACCACCGATTCATTCACCGAATAACCCAATACCGCCAGGACCGCCGCCAGTACGGTCAGCGAGAACTCCCATTGGAAAAATGCGAAGAAACCGAGAATGATGACGACGTCATGCAAGTTGGCGATAATCGCCGCCACCGCATATTTCCATTCGAAGCGGATGGCCAGGTAGATCACAATGCCGATGATCACAAACAGCAGCGCCATCAAGCCGTCATGCGCCAGTTCATCGCCCACCTGCGGTCCGACAAACTCGGTGCGTTTCAATGCCACGTCGGCGTCCTGCTGCTTCAAGGCCTCCAGCACGGTAGCACTTTGCTGGTTTGAATTCACGCCCTTTTTAGCCGGCAGGCGAATCATCACATCCTGCGCGGTACCGAAATTGGTCACCTGGTTGTCGGTATAACCGAGACCTTCAACCACCTTGCGGATACCCTCGATATTGGCCGGCTTGCTATACGCGACTTCGATTACAGTACCGCCGGTAAACTCGATTGACAGATGCAGACCTTTCGAGAACAGGAAGAATACGGCAAATACAAACGTCAGCGCCGATATCACATTGAATATCAATGCGTGGCGCATGAACGGAATATCTTTTTTGATACGGAAAAGTTCCATCACATTCCTTTTGGTTCACACCAATGATTCTTATCTGTGTGGCCGCGCATCCAAGGATGCGCGGCCGCTACCTTATTTCAATATCTGCAGAACTACAGCGCAGTTGCAACTCAAGCGTTCGGCTTCCAGATCTGACCGATCGACAAGCTGGTCAGCTTCTTCTTGCGTCCGTACCACAGATTGGCGAAACCACGCGAGACGAAGACCGCTGAAAAAATCGAAGTCAGGATGCCGAGGCAATGCACCACTGCAAAACCGCGAATCGCACCGGAACCGAAAATCAGCAACGCCAGGCCGGCGATCAGTGTCGTCACGTTAGAGTCGAGAATGGTGGCCCAGGCACGGTCGAAACCGATGGAAATCGCTGCTTGCGGCGAATTGCCGTTACGCAGTTCTTCGCGAATACGTTCATTTACCAGCACGTTGGCGTCGATCGCAATCCCCAGGGTCAGGGCGATCGCAGCGATACCAGGCAAGGTCAGCGTTGCTTGCAGCGTCGACAACACGGCGATCAGCAACAGCAGGTTGACCGACAGCGCCAGCACGCTGAACAAGCCAAACAACATGTAGTAGATCACCATGAATACGGCAATCACGGCAAACCCGTACATGGTGGAATCGAAACCCTTCTTGATATTTTCTGCACCCAATTGCGGGCCGATGGTGCGTTCTTCGATGATTTCCATCGGCGCCGCCAGCGAGCCGGCGCGCAGCAGCAGCGACAAATCGGCAGCGGCTTCCGGCGAACCCATGCCAGTGATCTGGAAGCGTGAGCCCAGTTCGCTCTGGATGGTTGCTACCGTCAGGACTTCGCCCTTGCCTTTTTCAAACAGCACGATAGCCATCGCCTTGCCGACCTTGCCGCGAGTGGCTTCGCGCATCTTGCGGCCGCCATCGCCGTTGAGGTCGATACTTACCGCGGGTTGCTGATTCTGATCAAAGCTGACAGCCGCGTTCGAGATGTAATCACCAGTCAGCACCGGCTCCTTGTACAGCACAACCGGTGCATTTTTGCCGACCTTGAACAGTTCGGAACCGAACGGTACCGCAGCGGTAGCTTCCGTGCCGCGGGTCACCGATTCATCCACCATCCGTACTTCCAACGTCGCGGTACGGCCGATGATGTCCTTGGCGCGCGAGACGTCTTGCACGCCGGGCAGTTGCACCACGATGCGGTCAGCGCCCTGGCGCTGGATGATCGGTTCGGCCACGCCCAGTTCATTGACCCGTTTCGACAAGGTAGTGATGTTTTGCGTGACGCCGTTATCGATGATTTGCTTCAGTGCCTCTGGTTTCAGCGATGCGGTGAGCGTCGGATCGCTGCCGGCGACTGCCGGCGCAACCTGGATCAGCATTTCCGACAATTGCGGCGTCAGCAGGTCGCGCGCCTTGTTGAGCGTGTCCTGATCGCGGAAACTGATTTCGATGGCGTCGCCGTTGCGGTTGATGCCGCTGTAACGGATGTCCTTGTCGCGCAGGGCGCTACGGGCGCTGGCTTGCAAGCCTTGCAGGCGCTTGCTGATGACTGCCTTGGTATCAACTTGCATCAGGAAATGCACACCGCCGCGCAAATCGAGGCCGAGATACATAGGGAACGCATGCAGCGTTTGCAGCCAGTGCGGCGTATTCGGCACCAGGTTGAAAGCGACCGCATAGGTCGGATCGGTGGGGTCGGTATTCAGATTCTGTTCCAGCAAGGCTTTAGCCTTGAACTGTGTGTCTGTATCGTGAAAACGTGCACGTACCGTACCTTGCGCGCCGGCGTTTTCAAACGCCACGCCGTCTGCCGGCAAATTGCCTTGCTGCAGAACTTGCGAGACCTTGTCAGCCAGTGAGCTGTCGATCTTCAGCGTCGATTTGCCGCTGCTTACCTGTACCGCAGGCGATTCGCCAAAGAAATTCGGCAAGGTGTACAGCACGCCAAACAGCAGCGCGATGACGATCAGAATATATTTCCAGAGAGGATAGCGATTCATAGTAATTCAGCGTTCTGTGCGAGTCTCAAGGTCAGGTGAGTCTCTTGCTTGTGTGAGTCCGCCCGGAGCGCGTTGCACTGCGGGGCTCTTTTCTGTACTGGATAAATACAAAATAAGTACAAAAGAGCATCCGCTACGGATGCTCTCGTTCCATCAAGCAGGGTCCGTTATTACAGTGCCGTCTTGATTGTGCCCTTTGGCAGCAAGGTGGTGACCGAGCCCTTTTGCACCACGACTTCAGTACCGCTGGCGATTTCCAGGGTGATGTAGCCGTCGGCAACTTTAGTGATCTTGCCCAGCATGCCGCCGGCGGTGACGACTTCGTCGCCCTTGGCGAGTGCTTCCATCATGGCTTTTTGTTCTTTCTGACGCTTCATTTGCGGACGGATCATCAAGAAGTACAGCACCACGAACATCAGGATGATCGGCAAGAAGCTGGTCAGGTTGCCGCTCAGGCCCAGTGGGCCGGTAGCAGCGGTAGCTGCAGGCGCAGCTTGCGCATATGCATTGGAAATAATGAACACGAGTTGCTCCAAGTAGTAGTTTGAAAATAGCCCAGCATTCTAGCATTGGGCGGCGGCATACAACCGCCGCCATATCGCCCATTGCCATTTATTGCCAGAAAAACCAGCTCAGCCTGCCGCAGCCATCTCTGCCGCAGCAGCTGGAACCCGCTGTCATAGATAGTCTTACTTAAAAATAGTTGCAAAAATACATTTTTTTCAGATGTGCGGCAGACAACTTTTACACGCCGCGCGCCCGCTCCACGTGAAATTGCTTCACAAACACGTTGAACTGTCCGACATCCAGCGCTGCCCTGATATTTTTCATCAGATCCAGGTAGTAATGCAAATTGTGTATCGTATTCAGCCGCGCGCCAAGGATTTCGCCGGTGCGATGCAAATGATGCAAGTAAGCACGGGAGAAATTGCGGCAAGCGTAGCAGCCGCAGGTTTCATCCAATGGTTTTTCATCATCCTTGTAACGCGCATTCTTGATCTTCAGGTCACCAAAACGGGTGAATAGCCAGCCATTGCGCGCGTTGCGGGTCGGCATCACGCAGTCGAACATATCGACCCCGTTCGCGACCCCGGCCACCAGATCTTCCGGGGTGCCGACGCCCATCAGATAGTGCGGTTTGTCGGCCGGCAGACGCGGCCCGATGTGTTCCAGCACGCGCATCATTTCTTCTTTCGGCTCCCCCACCGACAGGCCACCGATGGCGATGCCGTGGAAACCCACGTCCTGCAGGCCTGCCAGCGATTCATCCCGTAAATGTTCGTACATGCCGCCCTGGACGATGCCAAACAGCGCATTTGGATTTTCCAGATGGTCGAACTCATTCTTGGAACGCTTGGCCCAACGCAGCGACATCCGCATCGATTGCGCCGCCTCGTCGCTGGTCGCCGGGCGGCCGTCGATTTCATACGGCGTGCATTCGTCGAACTGCATCACGATGTCGGAATTCAAGACTTTCTGGATCTGCATCGACACTTCAGGCGAGAGGAATAATTTATCGCCATTGATCGGCGAAGAAAACTTGACGCCCTCCTCGGTGATCTTGCGCATGGCGCCCAGAGAAAATACCTGGAAACCGCCTGAATCGGTCAGGATCGGCTTGTCCCAGCCCATGAACTTATGCAGGCCGCCGAATTTCTCGATGACGTCCATGCCCGGCCGCAGCCACAGATGGAAAGTATTGCCGAGGATGATCTGGGCCTCGATCTCCACCAGTTCCAGCGGCGACATCGCCTTCACCGAGCCATAGGTGCCGACGGGCATGAAAATCGGCGTTTCAACCATGCCGTGGTTGAGTTTCAGACGGCCGCGACGGGCCTTGCCTTCGGTTTTTAACAGCGTGAATTCAAGCATGGAATAAGATTTTCAATAAATAATCAGAATCAAACGTTATAGGTAAGCAGCATCGCATCGCCATAGCTGAAGAAGCGATAACGCTGGGCGATGGCATGGGTGTAGGCGGCGCGGATGCAGTCGTAACCGGCAAAGGCCGACACCAGCATCAGCAAGGTCGATTTCGGCAAGTGGAAGTTAGTGATCAAACGATCCACGGTTTTGAAGGTGTAGCCAGGCGTGATGAACAAGGCGGTATCCGCGCTGCCCGCCTGCAAAGCACCGGACTGCGAAGCCGATTCCAGCGCCCGCAAGCTGGTGGTGCCGACCGCCACCACCTTACCGCCGGCAGCCTTGGTCGCGCGTACGGCCTCAACCGTGGCCTCAGTGATCGTGTACCACTCGCTGTGCATCTTGTGCTCAGCCAGGTTCTCGCTGCGTACCGGCTGGAAAGTGCCGGCGCCGACATGCAGCGTGACATAGGCAAAACCAATGCCCTTTTGCTGCAAGCGTTCCAGCAAGGCCTGGTCGAAATGCAAGCCGGCGGTAGGCGCAGCCACCGCGCCCGCATGTTTGGCGTAGACGGTTTGATAACGGGTTTCGTCGAAGGCGTCAGCGTCGTGCTCGATATACGGCGGCAAAGGCAAGCGGCCGTGGGCCTCGATCAGTTCGAACACATCGGCCGGGAAGGTCAATGTGTAAAACTCGCCGACGCGCTCGCCGACAACCACATCAAACGCCTCTGCCAGACGAATCCTGGCGCCGGCCGGCGGCGATTTCGAGGCGCGCACCTGGGCGTGTACAGTACGGCTGTCGACCACCCGCTCGACCAGCACTTCAACCTTGCCGCCGGTTTCCTTGATACCGAAGAAACGCGCCTTGAGTACCCGGGTATCGTTAAACACCAGCAAATCGCCGGGGTTCAACAGATCGACAATGTCGGCGAACTGGCGGTCGATGAATCGTGCGCCGTCTATATGCAGCAGGCGCGAGGCGCTACGCTGCGGCAACGGGGTTTGCGCGATCAGCTCGGGAGGCAGCTCGAAATCGTAATCGGAAAGAGAATGCATGCTCGAATAAATAATGAAATTAGGCTCAACTTGCCAATACAGCTATAGGCTTTACAATGGCAAACGCTGAAATCCGTGCAAAACAGGGATGCAGCAACGCCATGCCTTTTTATGAGCAAACCCGTTATTTTACGCCCTGCCGCCCCCGATCACCCATTAATAGCCGATATGCCTGCTCCGAAGCGAAAACCTGCCGCTGCCGCCCCCTCTGCTCCGGCCGCGAACACCCGCGCCAGTAAGCTGGAAAAGCTGGGGCTGCGCTCGGATATGGACCTGGTTTTGCATCTGCCGCTGCGCTATGAGGATGAAACTCAGATCGTCACCATCCAGCAAGCCGGCATGATGGGTACTAGCGTAGCGCAAGTCGAGGGGATCGTCACAGCTTGCGATATCCAGTACCGGCCGCGGCGGCAATTGATTGTGACCATTGCCGACGACAGCGGCCAGCTGGTGATGCGCTTCCTGAATTTCTACGGCAGCCAGACCAAGCAACTGGCGGTCGGCACCCGGGTGCGCGCACGTGGCGAAATCCGTCACGGTTTTTTCGGCGCCGAGGTGGTCCATCCAAATTATAAAGTGGTACTGGAAGGCGCGCCCTTGCCGGATGCCCTGACTCCGGTCTACCCCGCCGGCGAGGGACTGTCGCAGATTTTCCTGCGCAAGGCGATTGCCGACGCCATGCAACACATCGAATGGCGTGACACCTTGTCGCCGGCGCAACTGGCAGCCCAGCAACTGACGCCATTCGAAAGCGCGGTGCGGCTGCTGCACAACCCGCCGCCGGATGTCGACGAGCATGCGCTGGAAGATCGTTCCCATCCGGCCTGGGTGCGTATGAAATTCGACGAGTTGCTGGCCCAGCAGTTGTCATTGAAACGCGCTCAGGTCGCACGCCGCGCCAAGAACGCCCGGGCGCTGCCGCTGGTGGGACAATTGTCTGCAGCCTTTCTGAACACGCTGCCATTCACCTTGACCAAGGCGCAACAACGGGTGGTAGCCGAAATCAGCACCGACCTGCGCGCCTCCTTCCCCATGCAGCGTTTGCTGCAAGGCGATGTCGGCAGCGGCAAAACCGTGGTCGCCGCATTGGCTGCGGCGCAAGCCATCGACAGCGGCTATCAGGCCGTGTTGATGGCGCCCACCGAAATCCTGGCGGACCAGCATTTCCGCAAGATTGCGGCCTGGATGGAGCCGCTGGGCGTACGCGTCGCCTGGCTCACCGGCAGCCTGAAAAAGAAAGAGAAACTGGCCGCCCTGAGCATGATCGAATCGGGCCAGGCACAACTCGTCATCGGCACCCATGCCTTGATCCAGGACAGCGTGCAATTTGCCAAGCTGGGGCTGGTGATTGTCGACGAACAGCATCGTTTCGGCGTCGGCCAGCGGCTGGCGCTGCGCAATAAAACCATCTCTGAAAACGGCGGCAACGAGACCGTGCAGGATATCAAAAACACGGCGCCGGTAGTGCCGCATCAGTTGATGATGAGCGCCACCCCCATCCCGCGCACCCTGGCAATGACCTATTACGCCGACCTGGAAATCTCGGTCATCGATGAATTGCCCCCCGGCCGCACGCCGATCGTCACCCGCGCGGTCGACCAGATGCGGCGCGACGAAGTCATCGCCCGGGTCCATGCAGCAGTGCAGGATGGCCGTCAGGCTTATTGGGTCTGCCCGTTGATCGAAGAATCGGAAGCCTTGCAATTGCAAACCGCGACCGAAACCTATGCGATGCTGGTGGAGGCGCTGCCAGACCTGCGCGTGGGCCTGGTCCATGGCCGTCTCAAGCAAGCAGAAAAACAGGAAGTGATGGACGCCTTCAGCGCTGGCGCCTGCCATGTACTGGTCGCCACCACCGTGATTGAAGTCGGGGTCGACGTCCCTAACGCTTCGCTGATGGTGATCGAGCATGCCGAGCGCTTCGGGTTATCGCAGTTGCACCAGTTGCGCGGGCGGGTTGGACGCGGTTCTGCGGCCAGCGTATGCTTGTTGTTATACCAAAGCCCGCTCGGTTATATCGCCAAGCAACGCTTGATGACTATGCGCGAAACCACGGATGGCTTTGAAATTGCCCGGCGCGATCTGGAAATCCGCGGCCCCGGCGAATTTCTGGGAGCGCGCCAGTCCGGCCAGGCCATGTTGCGCTTTGCCGACCTGACTACCGACCAGTGGCTGGTGGACCGTGCCCGCGATCTGGCGCAGACGCTGCTGCAGGATCCGACGCCGGCCAACCAAGCCACCGTCAGCGCCCATCTGGCGCGCTGGCTGGGCGGACGGGAAGATTTTCTGAAGGTTTGAGCGGCAGCAACTGGGAATGACGTCAGGCAGGCAAGAATGACGCCGAAACACGGAGATACAATCTCCATCGAAAAATATGCGAAGATAACAACATGACTCTGACCGAACTCAAATACATCGTCGCGGTAGCCCGCGTCAAGCATTTTGGCCATGCCGCGGAAGCCTGTTTCGTGGCGCAGCCGACTCTCTCCGTGGCGATCAAGAAGCTGGAAGATGAATTAGGCGTCGTCATCTTCGAACGCGGCGGCACTGAAATTTCGGTAACGCCGCTGGGCTCGCAGATTGTGGCCCAGGCCGAACGGGTGCTGGAGCAAACCGCCACCATCCGCGAAATCGCCAATCAAAACAAAGATCCGCTGGCCGGCCCGCTGCGGCTGGGCATCATCTATACGGTCGGCCCTTACCTGCTGCCGCCGCTGGTGAAAACCATGATCGAGCAAGTGCCGCAGATGCCGCTGGTCTTGCAGGAAAATTTTACCGTGCGCCTGCTGGAACTGCTGCGCCAAGGCGAACTGGACGCCGCCATCATCGCCCTGCCGTTTCCCGAGCATGGGCTGATGGTGCAACCGCTGTACGACGAACCGTTCGTAGTGGCGTTGCCCAAGCATCATCCGTGGGCCGATCGCGCCAGCATCAGCGCCCAGGATCTCAAATCGGAAACCATGCTGTTGCTTGGCAACGGCCATTGTTTCCGCGACCAGGTGCTGGAAGTGTGTCCCGAAATGTCACGCTTCTCGACCGCCGGCGACGGCATTGCCCGCACCTTTGAAGGTTCGTCGCTGGAAACCATACGCCACATGGTGGCGTCCGGCATCGGCATTACGGTGCTGCCGCTGGCCTCGGTGCCGGATATCGACGCCAAGGACGGCATGCTGCGTTATGTGCCGTTTACCGCGCCAGAGCCGTCGCGCCGAGTGGTGATTGTCTGGCGCAAAAGCTTCACCCGCCATGCCGCCATCGAAGCGGTGCAAAAAGCAGTCCTGGATTGCGGCCTGAGAGGCGTGACCTTGCTGCATGACGCGCTTGCCGTCGAGGGCTGAGGCCTTGATTTAAGCGTCTGACGCCTTGGGCGGAACAGCGTTTCCGCCCGTCGATATTCTTCTATACTCCGGTTGTCCTTACTCAAGTTTTATCCGCTCAAGTTTTACCCGCTGCCGTCCGGCGCTAACGCTCATCCCATAAACCGCAATGAATCGTCTCAAACTCTACTTCCAGCTGATCCGGATGGACAAACCCATCGGCATCCTGCTGCTGCTCTGGCCGACGCTGGCCGCCTTGTGGCTGGCTGCCGCAGGTAAACCGGGTTGGTCACTGGTGGCGATTTTCGGCATCGGCACCGCTCTGATGCGTTCCGCCGGCTGCGCGATCAACGATTTCGCCGACAGGGATTTCGACAAGCATGTCAAACGCACCGCCGAACGGCCGCTGACCAGCGGCAAAATCGCCGCCTGGGAAGCGGTGATGGTTGCCGTGGTGCTGACGCTGCTGTCCTTGCTATTGATCCTGCCGCTGAATGCGCTGACCAAGGAATTGTCCGTGCTCGCGGTGCTGGTGGCCGGCAGCTATCCCTACTTCAAGCGTTTCTTCGCGATTCCGCAAGCCTATCTCGGCATCGCCTTTGGTTTTGGCATTCCGATGGGTTTCGCCGCCATACAGGGAGCGGTGCCGGCGGCCGCCTGGCTGCTATTGCTGGCCAATGTATTCTGGGCCGTCGCCTACGACACCGAATACGCGATGGTCGACCGTGACGACGACCTCAAGATCGGCATCCGCACTTCGGCGATTACCTTCGGCCGCTACGACGTGCTGGCAATCATGATTTGTTACGCGCTCAGTTTGGGATTAGTATTTGCAGTAGGCTGGCAATTCGGCTTGCGTGGCTGGTTCAGCGCCGGCATGCTGCTGGCAGCCGGTTGCGCCGCGTATCACTACCGTTTGATCCGCACCCGTGAACGGGCCGGCTGCTTTGCCGCTTTTCGCCACAATAACTGGCTGGGGGCGGCGGTATTTGGCGGGATCGCCCTGGACTACGCGCTCAGGTAGCAAGACCGTAGCAATACTAGCAATACAACAGGATTTATCATGGTATATTAAGCAACTTCTTTCCCCCCGCAATCCACATTGAAGAGGCAAACATGGCTACTACCGACAACGTAAAAGAGATGCGCGACAATCTGGCTGGCGAACTTAAATCCGTGATCAAAGAAGCAGAAACCCTGCTCGACGATACCCACGATCATGCTGAAAAAAAATACAACTCGGCACGTGAAAAACTGAAAGCAGCGCTGGATACGGCCAAAACAGAACTGCCGAAAGCCACAAAAAAAGCGGTGGAGCACACCAAGCACGCAGCCCACGTGACCGATGAATATGTCGGTGACAATCCGTGGAAAGCCGTCAGCGTGGCAGCCGCCATCGGTTTGCTGGCGGGCCTGGTGATTGGCCGCAGCAAATAGAATCTGAGACGAGCTGCTGATGCAAGCTGCTGAAACAAACTGAAATGCGGCTTATCGACAGCAACAAAAAAGAAACAGCGGCAGTCGCGATGCGATTGCCGCTGTTTTTTTATGGCGCGCCGCGCTGCTGACGGATACTAGTCGCGCCCGAACTCATCGCCCAATTCCTGTCCGCGAGCAGCAGCAGACTTGATGGCGCTGATGACCGCCCCTTTCACATCAGCGGCCTCCATGCTGCTTAACGCAGCATAAGTGGTGCCGCCCTTGGAAGTGACGCGCTCGCGCAATAAAGACACCGGCTCTGACGATTGCGCCGCAAGTTGTGCTGCGCCGACGAAGGTTGCCTTGGCCAGTTCGATACCCTGCTGTGCAGTCAGCCCTAGTTCCTGGGCCGCCTGCTGCATCGCCTCGATAAAATAAAATACATACGCCGGGCCGCTGCCGGAGACCGCCGTCACCGCATCGATCTTTGCTTCGTCATCCAGCCACACCGTGCTGCCCACCGCGCGCAAGATCAGATCGGCAGTCTCGCGTTGTGCCGCCGACACCCCCGCAGTGGCGACCATCCCGGTAATTCCCTGGCCGATCAGCGCCGGCGTATTCGGCATGCAGCGCACGATGCTATCGTGGCCGCCCAACCAGCGCGCCAGATCGACGGCGCGAATCCCGGCGGCAATCGACAACACCAGTTGCGTCGTCACATGCGGCCGCAATTGGGCCACCACCTGCTTCATTTGCTGAGGTTTGACCGCCAGCACGATTACTTCGCTGGATTCGATCGCAGCGTCGATTGCGGTTGCAGTGCTGACGCCAAAACGTTGCGCCAGATGCTGCAAGGCCTCAGGATTCAGATCGACCACATGGATGTTGGCGCCCTCGGTGACCTTGCCGGCCAAGCCGCCGATCAGAGCCGCCGCCATATTGCCGCCGCCGATGAAACTGATATTTAATTTATTTTTCATGATTTACTGATCCGTTCCCGTTGCCCAAAAATTGCGCTGCCCACACGCACGATGGTAGCGCCTTCTTCAATCGCCGCTACCATGTCTGCCGACATTCCCATCGACAAAGTATCCAGTTGCAGCCCCGCCCGCTGTTGCGTCAATGCCGATTGCAGCTGCACCAGCAATTCCCTGGTCTGGCGGAATGCGGCGTGTTGTTTCTGTTGATCGTCGGTTGGCTCCGGTATCGCCATCAAGCCGCGTAATCTCAGCCCTGGCAATTCTGCAATGGCGCGCGCCACATCCAGCACTTCCGCCGGCGCCATGCCGCTTTTGCTCGCCTCGCCGCTGATATTCACCTGCAGGCAGATATTCAGCGGCGCCAGTTGCGGCGGGCGTTGCTGCGACAAGCGCTGAGCGATTTTTTCGCGATCGACCGTATGCACCCAATCGAAATGCTCGGCAATCGCGCGCGTCTTGTTGCTTTGAATCGGGCCGATAAAATGCCATTCGAGCAAGACGCCGGCGCCAGCGCCCGGCGTTGACTGCAACGCCTGCTCGACTGCTGCCATTTTGGCCAATGCTTCTTGCAGATAATTTTCACCGAAGGCGCGCTGGCCGGCAGCAATCGCCTCTAGCACCATTTCAGGGCCGAAGGTTTTGGACACCGCCAGCAATGCAACACTGTCAGGTCGGCGCGACACCGCAGCCGCCGCGGCCTGAATACTCGTATGGACGGCTTGCAACTTGTGAGACATTAAGGACATAATCGGAGACTTGGAAAATTGCCGCAAGGAACTACCAATCTGCGCTGCAGAGTTGTTCCGGCAGGCAGTGCACGGGCAAGAATGCCTTTCAATAAACAAAATACAGCACAGGGATTATAAATGGACATTTCCGAACTTCTGGCTTTTTCGGTGAAGAACAAGGCATCCGATTTGCATTTATCCGCAGGCTTGCCGCCGATGATCCGGGTTCACGGCGATGTGCGCCGTATCAACTTGCCGCCGCTGGAGCACAAAGATGTGCATTCGATGATCTATGACATCATGAATGACGGCCAGCGCAAGGCATACGAAGAGCATCTGGAATGCGATTTTTCGTTTGAAATCCCCGGCCTGGCGCGGTTTCGGGTGAACGCCTTCAATCAGGATCGCGGCGCTGCCGCCGTATTGCGGACCATCCCGTCAACCGTCCTGACACTCGAACAACTCAACGCGCCGCGCATATTTGCCGAATTGGCGTTGAAGCCGCGCGGCCTGGTGCTCGTCACCGGCCCCACCGGTTCGGGTAAATCGACCACGCTGGCGGCGATGGTGAATCACGTCAATGAAAATGAATACGCGCACATCCTGACCATCGAAGATCCGATCGAGTTCGTCCATCAGCCGAATAAGTGTCTGATCAACCAGCGCGAAGTCGGACCGCATACCCATTCGTTCAGCAATGCGCTGCGCTCAGCGTTGCGGGAGGATCCTGACGTCATCCTGGTCGGCGAATTACGCGACCTGGAAACCATTCGCCTGGCGCTGACTGCCGCCGAAACCGGCCACTTGGTATTCGGCACGCTGCATACCTCTTCCGCCGCCAAAACCATAGACCGTATTGTCGACGTGTTCCCGGGCGAAGAAAAAGAAATGGTGCGCGCCATGTTGTCAGAATCGCTGCAAGCGGTGATTTCCCAAAGCCTGCTCAAAACCAAGGACGGTTCCGGCCGCGTAGCCGCCCATGAAATCATGCTGGGCACGCCGGCGATCCGCAACCTGATCCGCGAGAGCAAGATTGCGCAGATGTACTCGGCGATCCAGACCGGCAGCAACATGGGCATGCAAACCCTCGACAGCAACCTGACCGAGCTGGTCAAACGCAATGTGATCTCGCTGGCCAGCGCCCGTGCGGCGGCCAAAACGCCGGACAATTTCCCGGGCTAAGCTGTGCTGGGCTGTACTGAGCTGTAAATCAATAACTAGGATAAGAAGATATGGAAAGAGATCAAGCGACCAAATTCATGCACGACTTGCTACGCCTGATGGTCAGCAAGCGCGGCTCCGATTTGTTCATCACCGCAGACTTCCCGCCGGCGTTCAAGATCGACGGCAAGATCACGCCGGTATCGAACCAGGCGCTGACTTCCGTCCACACCCTGGAACTGGCGCGGGCCATCATGAGCGACAAGCAGGCCGCCGATTTCGAAGAAACCAAGGAATGCAATTTCGCCATCAGTCCGGCCGGACTGGGGCGCTTCCGAGCCTCGGCGTTTATCCAGCAGGGCCGGGTCGGCATGGTATTGCGTACGATTACCACCGACATCCCGAAATTCGAAGATCTGGGCCTGCCGCCTACACTGAAAGAGGTTGCCATGACCAAGCGCGGCCTGGTGATCATGGTTGGCGCTACCGGCTCCGGCAAATCGACTACTCTGGCGGCGATGGTTGGTTATCGTAATGAAAACAGCTATGGCCATATCATCACCATCGAAGATCCGGTCGAATACATCCATCCGCACAAGAACTGCATCGTGACCCAGCGTGAAGTCGGGGTCGATACCGACAGCTGGGGCGTGGCGCTGAAAAACACCTTGCGCCAGGCGCCGGACGTGATCCTGATCGGCGAAATCCGTGACCGCGAAACCATGGATTACGCCATCGCCTTTGCCGAAACCGGCCATCTGTGCCTGGCTACCCTGCACGCCAACAGCGCCAACCAGGCGCTGGACCGCATCATCAACTTTTTCCCGGAAGAACGGCGGCCGCAATTGCTGATGGATCTGTCACTGAATCTGAAAAGCATAGTCTCGCAACGCCTGGTCCCGCTGAAAACTGTCAAAGGACGCTGCGTAGCGGTGGAAATCCTGTTGAATTCACCCTTGATTTCCGACTTGATTTTCAAGGGCGATGTGCATGAGATCAAGGAAATCATGAAGAAGTCGCGCGAGCTCGGCATGCAGACTTTTGACCAGGCCCTGTTCGATTTGTATGAAGAGGATAAAATCAGTTACGAAGACGCGTTGCGCAACGCCGATTCAGTCAACGATTTGCGCCTTTCCATCAAGCTGCGCGGCAAGGATGCAAAAGACCGCGACCTGGCAGCCGGCACCGAACATCTGGGGATTGTATGAGTAACGACACTAGCCACACCAGCATCTATGATTTCACCGTCAATCAGCTCGACGGCACACCTGATTCACTGGCTTCGTTTCGCGGCAAGGTACTGCTGATCGTCAACACCGCGAGCAAGTGCGGTTTTACGCCGCAGTACAAGGGGTTGGAAGAGATTTACCAGAAATACCATGATCAAGGCTTCGAAGTGCTGGGCTTTCCATGCAATCAGTTTGGCGCCCAGGAACCGGGAACGGCCGAGGAAATCGGCGATTTCTGCGAGAAGAATTTCGGCGTCACGTTTCCCTTGTTTGAAAAAATCGACGTCAACGGCGATCACGCAGCGCCGCTCTACCAGTACTTGAAAAACGCGGCGCCGGGCTTGCTTGGCAGCGAAGGCATCAAATGGAATTTCACCAAGTTCCTGGTGAATAAAGATGGCAGCGTGGTCGACCGCTTTGCACCGCAGACCAAGCCGGAAGCCTTGACCGCGGATATCGAGAAATTGCTGGGGAAATAAGACCGGAACAATCCGTATCACGTCCTGTTTTGCATCCTGGTTTTCCAGGCAGCCGAACCGGATACATCAAATCGATGCCGCCACCGTGGTGGCATCGAAGACTTCATCAATGCGCCATTTGCAGGCCGTACACCAGCGCTGCCAGCACACCGCCGCAGATCGAACCCACCACCGGCACCAGTGCATAACCCCAATCGCTGTCGCGCTTGCCAGGGATCGGCAACAAAGCGTGCATCAAGCGTGGCCCCAGATCGCGCGCCGGGTTGATTGCGTAACCGGTAGTACCGCCCAGAGAGACGCCGATGCTCATCACCAGCAAGGCCACCGGCAAAGCATCCAACGCGCCCAGTCCCATTTTCGGCGAAGCGATATTCAGTACACAGTAAACCAGCACGAAGGTGCCGACCACTTCGGAAACCAGGTTGCCGAAGGTGTTGCGGATTGCAGGAGCGGTGCAAAACGCCGCCAGTTTGAGATTGCCGTCCGAGGTTTCAGCAAAGTGATTGCGATACACCAGCCACACCAGGAAAGCGCCCATCATGCCGCCCAGCATTTGCGACAGGATATAGCCGGGCACACCACTCCAGGCAAACTTGCCGGCTACCGCCAGCGCCAAGGTGACAGCCGGATTCAAATGCGCGCCGCTGGACGAGGCCGCCACAAAAACGCCGACGAACACTGCCATCGCCCAGCCGACGGTGATCACAATCAGGCCGCTGCCGTTGCCATGGGTTTTACTTAAAAGAACGTTGGCAACCACACCGTTGCCAAGTAAGACAATCAGGGCGGTGCCCACGAATTCAGCTAAAAAGGGAGTCATGATGAACTCTTTCGGAAATAGGAAGTGAGAGGAACGCAGATTCTGATCTGCGTTCCATTCTGTTTTTTATCTAACAGCGTGTGCTACTAGTGAATGCTCAGGAGTCTGCCCAAACCACCGCCGCAGCAATCGCCCGCTGCCAACCTTTGATACTGGTCTGCACTTCTTCAGCCGGCAGCGCCGGTTTGAAGCGCTGGTCGAGTTGCCATTGTCCTTGCACGTCGTCAGTGCTGCTCCAGTAGCCGACCGCCAGGCCAGCCAGATAGGCCGCGCCCAATGCAGTGGTTTCGGTTACTTTCGGCCGCACCACATCCACTCCCAGAATGTCCGACTGGAATTGCATCAACAGATTATTCGCAGTGGCGCCGCCGTCGACGCGCAGTTCCGGAATCACGATGCCGGCGTCCGCTTCCATGGCCTTCAAGACATCCATGGTTTGATAAGCGATACTGTCCAGCGCAGCACGCGCATAGTGGGCCGAGGTTGTACCGCGGGTGATGCCGAAGATAGTGCCGCGTGCATGCGGATTCCAATGCGGCGCGCCGAGGCCGGCAAACGCCGGCACCAGATACACTCCGTCGCTGCTCTTGACGCTGCGCGCCAGCGCTTCGATTTCAGTGGAAGTCTTGATGATGCCGAGGCCGTCGCGCAACCACTGGACCACGGCGCCGCCGATAAAGATGCTGCCTTCCAATGCGTAGTTAACCTGATCACCGATTTTCCAGGCGACCGTGGTCAGCAAATTGTTTTTCGAGATGATCGGCTTGGTGCCGGTGTTCATCACCATGAAGCAACCGGTGCCGTAAGTATTCTTGACCATGCCGGGTTGGGTGCACATCTGGCCGAACAAGGCCGCCTGCTGATCGCCGGCAATCCCGGCCAATGGGATTTCAGAACCAAAACCGGAAATCTCGGTGTGGCCATAGACTTCGCTGGAGGAACGCACTTCCGGCAGCATGCTGCGCGGCACGCCCATGATCTTGAGCAGCTCGTCATCCCACTGCATGGTGTGGATATTGAATAGCATGGTGCGCGAGGCATTCGAGACATCGGTCAGATGCAGTTTGCCGCGCGTCATGTTCCACACCAGCCAGGTGTCGATGGTGCCGAACGCCAGGCGTCCTTGATCAGCCAGCTGTTGCGCGCCTTCGACATTGTTCAGTATCCAGCGGATTTTAGTGGCGGAGAAATAAGAGTCGACCAGCAAACCGGTCTTTTCACGGATAATTTCGCCCAGGCCGTCGGCTTTCAACTGATCGCAAAATGCCGCCGTGCGACGATCTTGCCAGACGATGGCGTTGTACACCGCCTTGCCGGTTTCGCGATCCCAGACCACGGTGGTTTCACGCTGGTTGGTGATACCGATGGCGGCAATCGAAGTGCCGTTCAAACCGATGTTGGTCGAGGCCTCGGCCGCCACCCCAACCTGGGTCGACCAGATTTCCTGCGGATCATGTTCGACCCAGCCCGGCTGCGGATAGATCTGGCGGAATTCTTTCTGCGCGGAAGAAACGATATTGCCTTGACGATCGAACAGAATCGCACGTGAGCTGGTAGTCCCTTGATCCAGGGCTAGAATGTATTTATCTTTCAACTTGTCTACTCCAAGGTTGGTGAATCCGCTTGCGCGGACCGGGGTGACTTTGATTCGGGGTGAATCCCGGATCCGTCTTTTTTATCTTCCGCTGTATCTTCCGATTTAATACGGCGAATCACTACACTAACTGCTTCATCGGGCAAAACTTCAGGCGAACATAGCAGCCGGCGGCTGTACCTGCTGCGCATCCAGCCAAGCCCGCAAACGACCAACGGCTGCGGCGTCAAGACGCAAGCCCAGCTTGGAACGACGCCACAGAATGTCTTCCGCGGTCAGCGCCCATTCGTTGCGCATCAGGTAGCGTACTTCGGCTTCATATAGATCTGCGCCGAACAATTCTCCCAGCCCGGCGACGTCGTGAATACTATCCAGCAGCCGTGCAGTGCGCGTGCCATAGGCGTGCGCGTAACGCGCCGCCAGGGTGGCTGGCAGCCAGGCGTGACGTTGCTGGAAAATACGCAGGAATTCTGCGAAATCGGCGTTGGGGATATCGCCGCCCGGCAGCGCTTCATGCGCCGTCCAATGCGTTTTCATGTAACCGAACAGCGGTTGCAAATGCTCCATGGCTTCTTCCGCCAGGCGCCGATAAGTCGTGATTTTTCCGCCGAATACGGACAGCACCGGAGCCAGTCCTTGCTCGGCCCGCAGCTCGAGACGGTAGTCGCGGGTCACCGCGGATGGATTGGCGATTTCTTCTTCCAGCAGCGGCCGCACGCCGGCGTATGACCAGACCACCTGCTGCGGCGTCACGGCGACCTCGAAATAGCGGCTCACCGATTCGCACAGATACGCGGTTTCCTCGTCGGAAATCTCGACGCTGCTCGGATTGCCGCTGTATTCAACGTCGGTAGTGCCGATCAGCGTGAAGTCGGTTTCATACGGAATCGCAAATACGATGCGCTTGTCGGGATTCTGGAAGATATAGGCGTGATCGTGATCGAACAAACGCTTGGTGACGATATGGCTGCCTTTGACCAGGCGAATCTGATGCTGCGCCGGCGTATTCAAGGCGCTATTCAACAGGCTGGCGACCCACGGCCCGGCAGCGTTGACGATACAACGCGCCCTGACTTTGCTGACCCCGCCGCTCAAGGTCGACAGCAAAGTGGCGTCCCAGTATTGCGCGCCTTGCCTGGCTTCGATCAAACGGGTTTTGGTGAGGATGGTGGCGCCGCGCTCCTTGGCGTCCATCGCATTGAGCACCACCAGACGCGCGTCTTGCACCGAGGCGTCGGAATACACAAAACCTTTGCTTAAGTTTTTTTTCAGCGGCGCGCCGGCCGGATGCTTGCGGAAATCGATGGATCGCGAACCTGGCAGCAATTCGCGCTTGCTCAAGTGGTCGTATAAAAACAAGCCGGCGCGTATCATCCAGGCCGGCCGCAAGCTCGATACATGCGGCATCACGAAGCGCAGCGGCGCAATGATATGCGGTGCCAGGCGCAGCAGCAGTTCGCGCTCTTGCAAGGCCTTGCGGACCAGGCCGAATTCGTAATGCTCCAGATAACGCAAGCCGCCGTGAATCAATTTGGTGCTGGCCGATGAGGTGTGCGAGGCCAGGTCGTCCTGTTCGCAAAGCAACACGCTCAAGCCGCGCCCGGCAGCGTCGCGTGCGATCCCAGCGCCGTTAACGCCGCCGCCCACCACCAACAAATCAACAATTTCACTTGATGCCACAGCCATCTCCTTGTGTCGGTAACTCGCTCATCGGGCAAATTCCACTATTGCTAAATAGCAAAATAGTTCGCCTGCAATGTCACCACACATCATAAAATATTTATATTCGAAAGTATATTGTTCGAATTCGAACATTGATAATCGTTTATATTTATTAAAAGCAATTACTCAATAGGAATTAACTTAATTGCTTATAGATACACTCTATGCCCCACGTTTAGGTTGGGTAGTTTGAGAATGGCGATCGAGAGTAGAGGCGGCAGCAGCCGCTGCTTTGGCGAAGGGATGGAGAGAGTGACGAGGGAGCGCTCTGCGGCGCACGAATGGCGCACAAGTGGGCAGGAGCCCCGCAGACCTGAAGCAAGCGTATTTTTTAGCTTTTTGCGGCCGAAATCACAGCCGGAGTCGCAGCCAAAATCGCAGCCAGAATCAAATAAATGCGAATCAGCTGGTTGATTCGCCGTTATCAGTTACAAACACATCGATTTTCGCTTCTTCGAAAATGCTGGTCATCGCTGCCGGCACTGGCCTGTCGGTAAACAGCGCGTTGATTTTCGAAATATCGCCGAGCCGCACCAGCGCAGGCCGCCAGAATTTCGAATGATCGGCGACCAGGAACACGGTACGCGAATGCTCAATGATCGCTTCTGAAACCCGCACCTCGCGATAATCGAAATCGCGCAAAGTGCCGTCGGCTTCGATGCTGGAGATGCCGATGATGCCGAAATCGACTTTGAAACGGCGGATGAAATCGATGGTTTCTTCGCCGGTGATTCCCAGGTCGCGGGCGCGGACTACGCCGCCGGTAATGATCACCTCGCAACCCGGATAACCGCTCATGATGGCGGCCACGTTCAGGTTATTGGTGATGACCCGCAGATTGCGGCGCCGGCTCAAGGCCTTGGCCACTTCCTCATTGGTAGTGCCGAGATTGATGAAGAGCGTCGCCTGGTCCGGGATATGTTCAACCACCAGCGCAGCGATGCGGCGCTTTTCTTCTGAATACAAACCTTGTCTTGCACCGTAAGCGATATTCTCGGCGCTGGACGGCAAGCCGACGCCGCCATGATAGCGCTGCAACAGGTTCATCTCCGCCAGCAAATTGATGTCGCGCCGGATGGTCTGCGGGGTGATCTGGAAACGTGTAGCCAGATGGTCCACCGTGACAAAACCGTCGCGTTGCACATAACTCAACAACTCTTGCTGCCGCGTATTTAGCTTTAGCGTTGATATCTCTGGCATGAACCTGTCCCGCGCTGATTTTTATAAAAGACTTTTATTATGAATCATCTTCGGGCCTGAATCACACTTGACCCACACTTGGCGTTGAGCTCGAACAAAGTGTTCAGGACAGGGCTTGATCCAGCAACTCTATCCAATGTTTGACTGGAGTCTGCGTGCCTGATTGCAGATGTGTCAGGCAACCGACGTTGGCCGAAACGATCATATCCGGCTGGCTCGCCTGCAAATTGTTCAGCTTGTTATCGCGTAGACGATAGGACAACTCCGGCTGTAATACCGAATAGGTGCCGGCGGAACCGCAACACAAATGACTGTCGGCGCACAGTTGCACGTCGACGCCGACGCTACGCAACAAACCCTCCACCTTGCCGCGAATCTGCTGACCGTGCTGCAATGTGCATGGCGGATGATAAACCACGCGCTGATGAAATTTACCCTGCAATTTTTGCTGCAACTCCGCCTCGAACGCTGGCAAGATTTCACACAGGTCTTTGGTCAGCGCCGAAATCGCCTTGGCCTTTACCGCATATGCCGGATCGGCAGCCAGCAGGTGCCCGTATTCCTTGACCGTGACGCCACAACCGGATGCGGTCATGACAATCGCTTCCACGCCTTGCCCATTGCTGCCGATCACATACGGCCACCAGGCGTCGATATTGCGGCGCATATCGTCCAGGCCGCCAGCCTGATCGTTCAGGTGATAACGAATCGCGCCGCAGCAACCAGCCTTGGGCGCCACCAGCAACTGCACGCCGAGCGCATCGAAAACCCGTGCCGCAGCGTGATTGATATTGGGCGCCATGGCAGGCTGTACGCAGCCGTCCAGCAACAGCATTTTGCGTGCATGCTGGCGGCTCGGAAAAAGACCGGCGTCCTGTTTTTCCGGAATCTTGTTTTTCAGTTTTTGCGGCAGCCAAGGCCGCAGCATTTGCCCCGCCGCCATGGCCGGTTTGAACAACCACGGACGCGGCAGGAATTCCTTCAACAGCTTGCGCGTCAGCTGCTGCGCAACAGGCCGCGGCACTTGATCTTCCACCACTTTACGGCCGATATCGAGCAGACGGCCGTATTCGACGCCGGACGGGCAAGTCGATTCGCAATTGCGGCAGGTCAGACAGCGATCCAGATGCAATTGCGTCTTGGCTGTTGCCGGCGCTCCTTCCAATACCTGTTTGATCAGATAAATACGGCCGCGCGGACCATCCAATTCATCGCCCAGCAATTGATAAGTCGGGCAGGTGGCAGTGCAAAATCCGCAATGCACACAGGCGCGCAGGATCGCATCGGCCTCCTTGCCGGCACGGGTATCTTTGATGAAGTCGGCTAGATTGGTTTGCATGGCTTGCTTCGCGATTAATTAATTAGAAGTCCGGATACATGCGGCCGATATTGAATATCGCCGACGGATCAAAGCTGGCTTTCAAACGTCGATGAATTTGCGCCACCTCAGGAGCCAGCGGATGAAACACGCCGACACCTTTGTCGCCGCCACGATACAGGGTCGCGTGGCCGCCGGCCGCGGCCGCCGCGCTGCGGATGGCCTGAGCGTCGGCTGCGGTGAATAGCCAGCGTTGCGCCCCGCCCCATTCGATCAGTATTTCGCCAGGCAATGCCAGCGGTGCTGCGGCCGACGGCAGCGACAGTCGCCACAAAGATTTCTGGGTGGCTGTTGGCGCAAAAAATGCATGTGTCTGCTCACGCAGCGCTTGCCAAAAATCGCCGGCATCGGCGACTGCTTCGCCACCGAGATTTTGTTCGGCAGCAGATACCGCTGCCTGCGCGCCGGACAGGCGCAGGGTCAGCAGACCGTCCTGCCAGCAACTGGCTGAAATCGGCAAGGGTAAACCGCCCCATTGGTTGAGACAACGCAGCGCGTCGGCTTCGCTCATTGCAAAGCGCCGGCTGCTGCTGGCAAACGGGCGCGGCAATACTTTCAGCGACACTTCAAGAATCAAACCCAGAGTACCGAGCGAACCAGCCAGCAAACGCGACACATCGTAGCCAGCGACATTCTTCATGACCTGGCCGCCAAAATGCAAGATATCCCCTTTGCCGTCCATCAGCACCGCGCCCAGCACAAAGTCGCGCAAGGCGCCGACGGCTTGTCGCGACGGGCCGGATAACCCGCTGGCGACCATGCCGCCTAGCGTCGCGGCACTGCCAAAGTGCGGCGCTTCAAACGGCAGCATCTGGTTATGCTGCGCCAGCAGTGCCTCGATCTCGGCCAGCGGTGTGCCGCAACGCGCAGTAATCACCAGCTCGGTCGGTTCATAATCGATGACGCCGCTATAGGCGCGCGCATCCAGCAACTCGCCTTGCACTTGCTGACCGTACCAGCGTTTGCTGCCGCCGCCGCGAATTTCCAGCGGACGGGCCTCTGCAGCGGCCGCCAGAATCTGCTGTTTTACCTGCTGCTTGAATAACTCTGCATCCATATTTTTTGGTCTGAATCAGAAGCGCGGGAGTTCCGCAAATTTTAACTGGCCGCGCTGCACATGCATCTTGCCGTACTCGGCACAGCGCTGCAAAGTGGGGATTGCTTTGTTCGGATTCAGCAAGAACGCGGTATCGAAAGCACGTTTGACGCTGAAGAACGCTTCGCGCTCCAGCGGTGAAAATTGCACGCACATCGAATTTATTTTTTCGATGCCGACGCCGTGTTCGCCGGTGATGGTGCCGCCGACGGCAACACACAATTCAAGAATCTCGGCGCCGAACTCCTCGGCCCGATGAAATTCACCCGCCACATTAGCGTCGAACAGAATCAAGGGATGCAGATTACCGTCGCCAGCGTGAAACACATTGGCGCAACGCAGCCCGTATTTTTTTTCCATCTGCTCGATGCCAAGCAACACCTGCGCCAGATTCTTGCGTGGAATAGTGCCATCCATGCAGTAATAATCGGGTGAAATGCGGCCGGCAGCGGGGAAGGCATTCTTGCGGCCGGACCAGAAGCGCAGGCGCTCCGCTTCCGACGTCGAGACTTCGATGCGGGTGGCTCCGCTGGCGTTCAGTACTGCGCTCATGCGGCCGATCTCTTCTTCCACCTCTTCAATGGTGCCGTCCGATTCGCATAACAAGATGGCGGCGGCGTCGATATCGTAACCAGCCTTGACGAAGGGCTCCACCATGCGCGAACTGGTGCGGTCCATCATCTCCAGGCCGGCCGGAATGATGCCGGCAGCAATCACATTGGCGACCGCATTGCCGCTCTTCACGACATCGTCGAAGGAAGCCATGATGACGCGCGCTGCTTGCGGTTTGGGAATCAGCTTGACAGTGACCTCGGTGACGACGCCCAGCATGCCTTCCGAGCCGATGAACACCGCCAGCAGATCGAAACCTGGCGCATCCAGCGCGCCGCTGCCGAGTTCGACCACCTCACCGTCGATGGTCACCATCCTCACCCGCAGCACGTTGTGCACGGTGAGGCCGTATTTCAGGCAATGCACGCCGCCGGAATTCTCGGCCACGTTACCGCCTATGGTGCAAGCGATCTGCGATGACGGGTCCGGCGCGTAATACAGATCATGCGCGGCTGCGGCCTCCGAAATGGCCAGGTTGCGTACACCCGGCTGCACCACGGCAGTCCTTGCATACGGGTCGAGTTTGACGATGCGGGTAAATTTTGCGGTGGACAAAACCACACCGTCGGCGATCGGCAGGGCGCCGCCAGACAAGCCGGTGCCGGCGCCGCGCGGCACGATAGGCACCTTGAGATCGCGGCAGGTCTTGAGGATGGCAACCACTTGCGCCTCGTTCTCCGGCAGCGCCACCACCATCGGCGTCTGCCGATACGCGGCAAGGCCATCGCATTCGTAGGGCCGGGTATCTTCGAGGTTGGACAACAAGGCGTGTTCCGGCAGCAGCTTGCGCAGTGCACTGACAACCTGCTGTTGACGAGCCGGGCTAAAGGCGGATTCAGCGGCGGCTGAAGCAAGCGCTGAAGTAGGCGCTGAAGTAAGCGAACTCATGCTGTTTTCCCATAACCGATTGCTATCGAACTGAGTACGCGACTGGATGATTTCTGTGGTCGAGTATAACGATATTGCGTTTTTTACAGAATGATTTCCTCTGGCTTCTGCTTGAAAAGCTTGCACCGTGCAGATGAAATGTTTTCAGGCTACGAGCCGCTATCCGGCAATCCGGCTTGCGTCCTGCTCAAATGCGGCTGAAAGTATCTTTCATCCACTCGATAAACGTCGTCACTTCCGGCCGCTCCTGCTGCTTTTGTTGATACACCAGATAATAGGCATGCGGCGGCGAGGTCAGGCTGATATCGAACAATTGCACCACCTCTCCCTGCGCAATCATTTGCTGAGCAAAATGCTTGCGGGTCAGGCCGACGCCATGGCCATATCGCACCAGTTCCAGCAACAAGCCGAGATCGTCGGCGCGCAAGCCCGAGGAAGGTTCAGGCCAGTCCAGGCCGGCAGCCTGGAACCAGGGTTGCCAGGGCTCCAGCGCCGAGCGCAACAAGCTGGCCTTGCGCAAATCGGCCGGCTGTTTCAGCGGACCGATCTGTTTCAAATATTCAGGGCTGACGACGGCGAAGGTCGGCTCTTCGAATAATTTCTCAGTGGTGGTATTCGGATATTTACCGGCGCCGAAACGCACTTCGAGATCGCTCTCGGTCAAACTCAAGTCATACAGCGGCACCGACAGAAAAATCTCGACCACGATCTCAGGGTGCTGGCTGGCAAACTCGTGCAGATGGGGAATCAGTAATTGACGGGCAAAAGTCGGCGGCGCGGTGATCTTGACGCGTGGCTGCACCTGAGCGTTACGCTGCGGCAGCGGGAATTCGGTCAAGGTGCGCAGGGCGCTGCACACCACCTCCAGATAACGGTGGCCGAATTCCGACAAGGCCACCACCCTGCCCTCGCGCGAAAACAATCGTTCGCCGACAAAGTCTTCCAGCAAACGAATCCGGTGCGATAACGCCGACGGCGTAATGCATAACTCATCCGCCGCCAGCGCGAACGAGCGATGGCGCGCCGCAGCTTCGAACGCCGACAAGGCGTGCACCGGCGGCAGGCGATTGACCAAGGGAGTTTTGCTCGACATCTTTTTCGGCAAATTGAGGAGATGGGCTGGGCTTACCACCGGATTATCTTTCCCGGATTCATGATGTTCTTCGGATCGAAAGCATGCTTCAAGGCACGCATGGTGGCAATCGCTTCCACGCCATGTTCTTCGATCAGGAAATCGATCTTGTGCAGGCCGACGCCATGCTCGCCGGTGCAAGTGCCATCCATGCCGATGGCGCGGCTCACCATCCGTGCATTGACGCCCTCGGCGCGCGCGATATCGGCGGCATCGTTCGGGTCTACCAGCATCTGCACATGGAAATTGCCGTCGCCGACGTGGCCGATAATCGAATACACCATACCGTTGGCTTCGCAATCGGCCTTGGTGTCGAGAATGCATTCCGCCAGGCGCGAAATCGGTACGCAGCAATCGGTTGAAATGGCGCGGCTGCCGGGACGCAGTTGCAGCAAGGCGAAATAGGCGTTGTGGCGCGCTGTCCATAAACGCGAACGATCTTCCGGGCGGGTCGCCCATTCGAAGCCGCTGGCGTGATGCTCGGCCACCACTGCCTGCACCAGCTCTGCCTGTTCCTTGACGCCGTTCTCGCTGCCATGAAATTCAAACAGCAGCAACGGCTGTTCCGGCAACGCCAGCTTGGAATGGGCGTTGATCGCTCTGACGCCGTTTTCATCCAGCAGCTCTACTCTTGCCACTGGCACCCCAAGCTGTATGGTCTGGATCACGGCGTTGACGGCGTCGGCGATGTTTTGAAACGAACAGACCGCGGCCGAGATGGCTTCCGGTTGCGGATAGAGCTTGACGGTCACTTCGGTAATCACGCCGAGCGTGCCTTCGCTGCCGACAAAAATACGCGTCAGGTCGTAGCCTGCGGCTGATTTCTTGGCGCGGGTGCCGGTCTTGATGATGCGGCCGTCGGCGGTCACTACCGTCAGGGCCAGTGTGTTTTCGCGCATGCTGCCGTAACGCACGGCATTGGTGCCGGAAGCGCGGGTTGCCGCCATGCCGCCGATCGTGGCGTCGGCGCCGGGATCGATGGGAAAGAACAGGCCGCTGTCCTTGATCTCGTGATTCAACTGCTTGCGGGTGACGCCGGTCTGCACCGTCGCCGTCAGGTCTTCGGCATGGATTGCCAGCAGGTGGTTCATGCGCGACAAGTCGATACTGATCCCGCCGTGCAGCGCCAGCACATGGCCTTCCAGCGAAGTGCCGCTGCCGAAGGGGATTACCGGAACCTGGTATTCGCTACACAGTTTGACTAGCGCCGCGACCTCTTCGGTGGATTCGGCAAACACCACGGCGTCCGGCAGCATCGGGTCATACGAAGAGGCGTCGCGGCCATGATGTTCGCGCATCGCTATGGTGGTCGAGAAACGTTCGCCAAACAGGGCGCCAAGGGTAGCCAGCAAAGCATCCGGCAACGGTTTCTTCATGGCAGCGAGGTCGCTTGGGTGATTCATTGGCAGTCTCCTTTTTCTATGGATTTTACTCTGCGGGGCTAGGGCGTGCTGGTGTAAAGTACAAGCACTCCTACACCACGCAAAAATAGCAGAAAATTATGGGAAATCGACTTTCAAAGATCGCCACGCGCACCGGCGATAACGGCAGCACCGGCCTCGGCGACGGCAGCCGCACGGATAAGGACAGTCTGCGGATCCAGGCTATCGGCGATATCGACGAGCTCAATTCGCAACTGGGCCTTTTACTGTGCGACAAACTGGATGCGGCGTTGCGTGAAACATTGCTGTCGATACAACACGATCTGTTCGATCTGGGCGGCGAACTATGCATTCCCGGCTATGCCTTGATCAGCGAGGCGCAGGTAGCGCGGCTCGACCGCTTGCTGGAAAAATATAATGCCGACTTGCCGCCATTGCGCGATTTCATCCTGCCGGGCGGCAGCCATGCCGCCGCACTCGCGCATGTTTGCCGCACCGTTTGCCGGCGGGCGGAACGCAGCATCGTCAGCTTGGGCAAGAACGAAACGGTAAGTGAGGCGCTGCGGCAGTATGTGAACCGCTTGTCGGATTTGCTGTTCGTGCTGTCGCGGGTGTTGAACCGGGCGGATGGCGGCAGCGATGTATTGTGGCAGAAGGATAGATTGCGGGATGCGTAAAACCAAACGGGCCGGATCATGTCGCCATATGGATGGCGACATGATCCGGCCCGTTTTGGACTAATCAAGCTTGCTGCGTTTTATTTTTTGCGTTTGTCGTGTTCGATCAACGCATACGCTGAATGATTGTGGATCGACTCGAAATTTTCAGCTTCCAGCACATAGGCAAGTACGCGCGGCTCATTGTTCAGAGCCACCGCCACATCGCGCACCAGATCTTCGACAAACTTCGGATTTTCGTAAGCACGTTCGGTAACGTATTTTTCATCCGGACGCTTCAGCAAGCCAAACAATTCACACGATGCCTGCGCCTCGATGCGAGCAATCAGTTCGTCCACCATGATCTCGCCGTCCAGCACCGCATTGACGGTAATGTGCGAACGCTGGTTATGCGCACCGTAGGCTGAAATCTGTTTCGAGCAAGGGCACAGACTGGTCACCGGCACCAGCACTTTCAAGCTCACTTCCAGCACACCCTGATTGATCTCGCCAGTCAGACCGACTTCGTAATCCATCAAACTCTGCACACCCGAAACCGGCGCCGTCTTGTTGATGAAATACGGGAAAGTCAGCTCGATGCGGCCGCGTTCGGCATCCAGCAGGCTGACCATCTTGCGCATCAGTTCGCCAAACGAGGCGACATCTAGCGGCCCTTCCAGGCCTTCCAGCAGCGCGATGAAACGCGACATGTGGGTGCCCTTTTGCTGTTCCGGCAGATGCACATACATATTCCAGGTGCCGATGGTCGGCTGGGCTAAAGCACCACCAGCAGCACCGGCTGTGGCGGTACGCACCGTCACCGGATAACGCACGCCTTTTACGCCAACGCGTTGAATCGCCAGACGGCGGGTGTCGACGCTGCTTTGCACGTCAGGAATCGTCAGATTGTGGTCACGAGTATTCATTGATGCTTACCTTTGAATGAACGTAGGGCGGGCACAAGCTGCCCACGCGGATCTCAGCGCAATTGCGCTGTACCGCGTGTGGACATTCCATGCCCACCCTACTCTGTTAATTTTGATTGACGACCAAACGTGGCTGATCCTTGCCAAACCGCTGGCGTATCGATGCGGCGATACCTTCCGCATTCAAGCCGCACTGCGCCAACAACTGGTTCGCATCGCCGTGGTCTATAAACCGGTCCGGCAAGCCCAGATGCAAGAGCGGCTTGACACATCCTGCCGCCGTCAACGCTTCCGCCACGGCGGCGCCGGCGCCGCCCATGATGCAGCCCTCTTCCACGGTGACCAGCGCATCGTGGGTTTTGGCCAGTTCCAGCACCAGATCGATGTCCAGCGGCTTGATGAAACGCATATTGGCGACGCTGGCGTCCAGCAACTCGCCGGCCGCCAAGCTCGGCGCCAGCATCGAACCGAACGCCAGAATCGCTACGTTCCGGCCCTGGCGCTTGATTTCGCCTTTACCGAGGGGCAGTGTAGTCAGCTCCTTGGCGATGGCCGCGCCAATACCGGCGCCGCGCGGATAACGCACCGCTGCCGGGCCGTTGTAGTGGTAGGCGGTGGACAACATCTGGCGGCATTCGTTTTCATCGGATGCGGCCATCACCACCATGTTGGGGATGCAACGCAAATACGCCATGTCGTAGTTGCCGGCGTGGGTCGCGCCATCGGCGCCGACCAGGCCGGAACGGTCCAGCGCAAACGTCACGTCCAGATTCTGCAAAGCGACGTCATGGATCAATTGATCGTAGGCGCGCTGCAGGAAAGTCGAATAAATCGCTACCACCGGCTTCAAGCCTTCGCAGGCCAGGCCGGCGGCGAAAGTGACCGCATGTTGTTCAGCGATGCCAACGTCATAGAAGCGTTGCGGAAAACGCTGGGCGAAAGTATCCAGGCCGGAGCCGCCCGACATGGCCGGGGTGATGCCGATCAGCTTGTCGTCTTGCGCCGCCATGTCGCACAGCCAATCGCCGAAGACCTGAGTGTAGGTTATCTTGCTGACCGCAGCCGGCTTGATGCCTTCAGCCGGATTGAACTTGCCGGGACCGTGATACAGCACCGGGTCGGCTTCCGCCAGCTTGTAGCCCTGGCCTTTTTTGGTCACCACGTGCAGGAATTGCGGGCCCTTCAGGTGCTTCAGGTTTTGCAAGGTCGGAATCAGCGATTCCAGGTCATGGCCGTCGATCGGGCCGATGTAATTGAAACCGAATTCTTCAAACATGGTGGCCGGCACCACCATGCCTTTGGCGTGTTCTTCGAAACGCTTGGCCAATTGCCGCATCGGCGCCGGCAGGATCGACTTGCCGACATTCTTCGCTTGCGCATAAAACTGCCCCGACATCAAGCGTGCCAGATAGCGATTCAAGGCCCCTACCGGCGGCGAGATCGACATGTCGTTATCGTTCAAGATCACCAGCATGTTGATGTCGTCGTACACACCAGCGTTATTCATCGCTTCGAATACCATGCCGGCGGTCATGGCGCCGTCGCCGATCACGGCAATCGCGTGGCGCTCGGTCTCGCCCTTGGTCTTGGCAGCCAGCGCCATGCCGAGTGCAGCTGAAATCGAGGTCGATGAATGGGCGGTGCCGAAAGTGTCGTATTCGCTTTCGCTACGGCGCGGGAAACCGGAGATGCCGTTCATCTGGCGCAGCGTGTGCATGCGCTCGCGGCGGCCAGTCAGGATTTTATGCGGATAGGTTTGATGGCCGACGTCCCAGACGATCCGGTCCTCTGGCGTATTGAAGACGTAATGCAAGGCGATCGTCAATTCGACCGTACCCAGGTTGGACGACAGATGGCCGCCGGTCTGCGCCACCGACTCGATGACGAATTCGCGCAATTCATCGGCCAGCGGCTTGAGCTGCGCCCGCGTCAGTTTGCGCAGGTCTGCCGGGCTGTCGATTGTGTTGAGTATTTCCATATGCCCTAAACCCTAAGCCTTCCGTTGCACGATCAGATCCGCCAGCTCGCGCAGGCGACGTGCCCTATCCCCAAAGATCGCAAGCGCCTGATGGGCGTCGTTGCGTAATTTTTCTGCCAGTGCCTGCGATTCGGACAAACCCAGAATCGAGACATAAGTCGGCTTGTTGTCTGCGGCGTCCTTGCCGGCGGTTTTACCGAGCGTCGCGGAATCAGCGGTGGCGTCGAGGATATCGTCCACCACTTGAAACGCCAGGCCGATGGCGGCGCCATAGGCTTCCAGTGCCTGAATTTCATTTTGCGCCAGGGTCTTGCCTGCCCATGCCCCCAGCAATACCGAAGCACGCAACAGGGCGCCGGTTTTCAACTTGTGCATCTGTTCCAGCTCTGCCAGCGACAGATTCAGGCCGACGCTAGCCAGGTCAATCGCCTGGCCGCCGCACATGCCGAGCGAACCGGAGGCTTGCGCCAGCAAACGCAACATGACAATCTGGCGTGCCGCGTCGACACCCTTGCCGACTTCGCCGGCCTCGGCCAGCACTATAAAGGCTTGCGCCTGCAAGGCGTCCCCTACCAGCAGGGCGGTCGCTTGATCGTATTGCACATGGACAGTCGGCTTGCCGCGACGCAAGGCGTCATCGTCCATGCAGGGCATATCGTCGTGCACCAGCGAATAGGCGTGAATCATTTCGACCGCGGCGGCGGCCCGCTGCACGCTGCCGGCCGGGGCTGCAAACAATTCCCCTGCAGCAAATACGAGCAAAGGCCGGACCCGCTTGCCGCCATCCAGCACGGCGTAGCGCATGGCTTGGTGGAGTTTGGTCGGGATGCTGGCTGCGGCCGGCAAGAACTGCTCCAGAGCGGTCTCCATTTCGGCCTGCACATGGCGCATCCAGATATCGAAGGCTGGCGCTGGTTCTGCCGCCCGGCTGGAAAATTGGGCGACGGCAGTCATTCGTCTGCCCCGCTGCTGTGGTCGTTGAGGGCTTCGCCGGCAAACGGCTTGAGCATGTCGCCTTCCAGCACTTTGACCTGGCTATCGACCTTTCCGAGTTGCACAGCACAAAATTTGACCAGCTCCGATCCTCGTTTATAGGCGGCAACTGATGCTTCCAGCGGCAACTCGCCAGCTTCCATTTGGGCAACCAGCTGCTCCAGTTCGGCCATTGCTTGTTCGAACGTGGCCGGGCTGCCGGTAGAAATCGGATTTTTTGGCATAGTAGCGATAAACCTAGAAACGGTAGTAGAACGCGCTCGAGTGCGCTTTTGCCGGAGTGCATGGCAAGGCGCGACGACGCGGCAGGGTAGTCCCTGCAAGGAGGAGCAACGCGGCCAGGCGCGCCGGCAAAAGTGCAATCGAGTGCGTAACGCTGCATCCTCGTTGGTGAATCAATAAATTCCTCATATTCTCAATGTCTCGGCGCCCTCCTAAGTACAAGCGAGTGGTCTACTGCCTTTTCTAGGTTAAAGTTTAGTCCGCTATTTTAGTGCAAACATGGTTAACTCGTTGAATTTCGAGGAGTTCGAGCCCTAACTTCTGGATAAACAGTGTAAAACGCCGCCAGATCTTGCATTTTTATGGGATAATCCTCGGTTCTGTCCAAAATTTCCGTTTCATATTACTTGAACACAGGTTTTTGCGGATTCTTTCTCTCTTAGGTTGATACAACACATTTGGGGGTGGAGGGATGTCCGATCTGGCTTCTATTACCAAGCTCGCGCGCTCCGATGCGCAACTTCCGGTCAACGTCTATTTTGACGAGGCGCTGTTAAAGCGCGAAATCCAGCAGCTCTTTCAGAATGGCCCGCGTTACGTCGGCCATGAACTGATGGTGCCCAACGTCGGCGATTACGCCACGCTGGCTTCTGAAAGCGAAGGCCGCATGCTGGTGCGCAATCCCCAAGGGATTGAGCTGATGTCCAACGTCTGCCGTCATCGGCAGGCAAAAATGTTCGATGGCCGCGGCAATGCCCGCAACATCGTCTGCCCGCTGCATCGCTGGACTTACGACCTTAAAGGCGAACTGATTGGCGCACCGCATTTCGGTGAGACGCCATGCATGAACTTGTCTAGAACACCCTTGCAAAACTGGAACGGCTTGCTGTTCGAGCAAAATGCATTTCATGTCGGAGAAAAGCTGGCGCAACTGGGTGTCGCCAAGGATCTCGATTTCAGCGGCTACCTGTTCGATCATGTCGAAGTCCACGAGTGCGATTACAACTGGAAAACCTTTATCGAGGTCTACCTGGAGGATTACCACGTCGAACCGTTCCATCCCGGCCTCGGCAGTTTTGTCAGCTGCGATGATCTGGAGTGGCAATTCGGCAAGGATTACAGCGTGCAAACCGTGGGCGTCAATCACGGACTGGCGAAATCCGGCTCACCAGCCTACAAGAAATGGCAGGAACAGGTTCTCAAGTTCAGCAATGGCCAGCCACCAAAATTCGGTGCAATCTGGCTGACTTTGTATCCCAACATCATGGTCGAGTGGTACCCCCATGTCCTGGTGGTGTCAACGTTGTGGCCGCGCGGCCCGCAAAAAACCACTAATGTGGTGGAGTTCTACTACCCCGAGGAAATCGCGCTGTTCGAGCGCGAAATGGTCGAGGCAGAACGTGCGGCCTACATGGAAACCTGCGTCGAAGATGACGAAATTGCATTGCGCATGGACGCCGGACGGCGGATCCTGATGGAGCGCGGCGTCAATGAAACCGGGCCTTACCAGTCGCCGATGGAAGACGGCATGCAGCATTTTCATGAGTGGTATCGGAGCCAGGCCGGCCTGCTCTAAGCGCTTGCCCTTGAAGCCAGGCCAACGGCCGGAGTTTGTTCGCTTGCGAATGACTCCGGCTTTTTATTTTTTTGCGTCAGACATACAGCATGGCTGGAATCAGTCAAAATACCACTAAGCCACCCTATCCTCACCTGAATCCCGCCCCATGCAATCACTTTGGATGCTCTTCGCCAGCCTCATGTTTTCCATCATGGGGGTATGCGTCAAGCTTGCGTCCGATCATTACTCGATTCCGGAAATCATGCTGAGCCGAGGCCTGATCGGCATGCTATTCATCATCATCCTGATCCGGTTCAAGGGCGGCACCCTCAAAACACCCATGCCGCGCCAGCACGTGTGGCGCGGCGTGATCGGCGTGATCGCCTTGTCCATGTGGTTCTATTCCTTCAGCCTGTTGCCGGTGGCCACCGCAACCACCCTCAATTACACCTCCTCCATCTGGCTCGCCGCCATCCTGTTCGGCGCCGCCTGGTGGCGCGGCAACAGCCGTTTTGAATGGGGCATGGCGTTCACCATCATGCTCAGTTTCATCGGCGTGATGCTGCTGTTGAAACCATCGTTCAACGCCAGCCAAACCCTGGGCGCGATGATTGCACTGGCGTCAGGCCTGATCTCGGCCGTCGCTTACCTGCAGGTGCGCCACTTGGGCAAGCTGGGCGAACCGGAATATCGCGTGGTGTTTTATTTTTCTACCACCAGCGCCATTGTCGGCCTGGCTGGCAGCCTGCTGCTGCCAGGCGGCGGCATGCCATTCTGGCATGCTCAGAGTGCGTACGGCATAGGTTTGCTGATAGCGCTGAGTTTGTCGGCGACCGTCGCCCAAATGGCGATGACACGTGCCTACCGCCTTGGCAATCCGCTGTTGACGGCCAACCTGCAGTACACCGGCATCGTCTTTTCCAGCATCTGGGGCATCGTGATCTGGCAGGATCAGCTCGGCTGGCGCGGCTGGATCGGCACTGCCGTCATCCTTATCGGCGGTTTGCTGGCAACGTTTTATAATCAAAGGAGAGCGCGTCCGCTCAGTCAAGTCGGGCCCGAACCCGCACTTGCCAACCAGAGCCGCAGCTTATGAAGCTTGCAGCACAGCACACACTCACATAGAAGGAATGCCATGTCCCAAGCACATCCCTACCAGACGCTGATTTCTGCCGCGAACCTGCAGCAGAATGCGCATAACCCGGCATGGGTGATTATCGATTGCCGGCATGACCTGGCAGACCCGCTGACAGGCCAGACGGCCTACGATGCCGGCCATATTCCTGGAGCCCTGTTTGCCCACGTCGACCGCGACCTGTCCGGCGCCAAGCTAGCTGCCGACGGCAAGTTCAAAGGCCGCCATCCGTTACCTGAAAAAGACGCCCTGATCGCGACGCTGCGGCAATGGGGCATTAACGATGACACCCAGGTTGTTGCCTATGACGGCCAGGGCAGCATGTATGCAGCGCGCCTGTGGTGGCTGCTGCGCTCCATCGGCCATGCTTCGGTAGCAGTGCTGGACGGCGGCCTGGCAGCCTGGCAGGCGACCGGACAAGGTTTGTCGACGGCAGTGCCAGCGTCGCCTGCGCCCGGCAGCATCAGCCTGAAAACGCCGCTGACCAGCAGTGTCAACGCGCACGACGTGCTGATCAACCTGACCAATCCAAGGCGAACCATCATCGATGCGCGCGCACCGGATCGTTTCCGCGGGGAAAATGAAACGATAGATCCGGTCGGCGGTCATATCCCTGGCGCCAAGAATCGTTTCTTCAAAGACAATCTGCAAACCGATGGCCGTTTCAAGCCGGGCCATCAATTGCATGAGGAATTCGGCGCCCTGATCAGTGAACCGCAAACCGCTGTCATGCAATGCGGTTCAGGCATCACCGCCTGCCATAACCTGCTGGCGCTGGAAATCGCCGGCTTGCACGGCGCGGCCTTGTATCCGGGATCGTGGAGTGAGTGGTGCTCAGACCCGACGCGGCCGGTGGCCAAGGGTGTATGAGCAAGGCATGAGCAAAAACGCACAATAACCACGGTGGGGAGTTGCGCCAGATCGCACCCCCCTCAGGGTTTTAATGTTGGTGAGCGTGGCGAGTCAGGAACAACACGATGGCGACGCCCGCGCCAATCAGCAAAATCTGCGGAATCGTTTCACGCAAGGTGGCGCGGCGCTGCATCTGCGGCATCAGATCGCTGACGGCGATGTAGATAAATCCCGACGAGGCAAATACCAGCACGTAAGGAATCCACTCCATGCCACGCTCAAGGGTAAAGTAGCCCAGCAAGCCGCCAATCACTGCCATCAAGCTGCAGATCAGGTTATATACGTAAGCGCGGGTGCGCGAAAAGCCGGCGTTGAGCAGCACGATGAAATCGCCGATTTCCTGCGGGATCTCATGCACGATGATGGCCAGGCCGGTGATCAGGCCCAGATGCGGATCGGCCAGGAAAGCGGCGGCAATCAGGATGCCGTCGGTAAAATTGTGCAAGCCGTCGCCAACCAGGATCATCCAGCCGGCTTTGCCTGCCTCTTTCTTGTCATGGCCGTGATGATGCCCGTGGCCGTCGTCTTCATGATGATGCGAGTGGCGCAGGATGGCAAATTTTTCCAGCACAAAAAAAGCCAGCAAGCCGCCCAGCAACACCGCGAACAGCGTATGGCTGTCAGCCTGCGACTCAAAAGCTTCCGGCAATGCGTGCAACAAGGAAGTCGCCAGCATGATGCCGACCGACAGGCTGACCATGCGCTCTACCATCTTGGATAGCAGCGCGAACGAAAAAATAGCGGCGGCGGTAATACTGAAGACACCGGCGATCGTGGTCGCCAGGATGATTGAAACGAGTGTGGAATTAATTTTTAGCCCCGGCAGACAGAGATTAAATGCAACATGGTTGCAAATTAAAACACAGCTACCGAAATTACGCAATTTTACTTATTGCGGGACAGAGTTTAAGAGTCGCCTGGGTGAACCTTGCGACGACTTACTCTGTCCCCAACTGACCAGATAAAAGTGTCAAATAACTTGGACAGCTTTCAGAGCAAATTTCAAGAACTTACCTTACATTCCTTCAACTCACGCCATGCGCTTTGAACCAGGCCAAAGTACGCTTCCAGCCGTCCTTGGCGTCCGCCTCAACGTAACTAGGACGATAATCGGCGTTAAACGCGTGGCCGGAATTCGGGTACACCACGAATTCCGACTTGCTGCTGCCTTTGGCCAGCGCCGCCTTCATCTGCGCCAGGGTATCTTGCGGGATGCCGTCATCCTTGCCGCCATACAAACCCAGCACCGGCACTTTCAGCGTCGGCGCGATGTCGACCGGTTGCTTAGGCATCAGCTCGCTCTTGTCTCCTACCAGGCGGCCATACCAGGCGGCAGCGGCCTTTACCTTGGGATTGTGGCCGGCATACAGCCAGGTAATGCGGCCGCCCCAGCAAAAGCCGGTGATCGCCAGCTTATTGACGTTGCCGCCATTCTCCTTGGCCCAAGCGACACAGGCATCGATATCGCCCAGCACCTGATCATCCGGCACCTTTGAAATCACATTTTTTTGCAGCTCTGCAATCGACGCGAAAGCGGCCGGATTGCCCTGGCGAATGAACAGATCCGGTGCAATCGCCAGATAACCCAGCTTGGCAAAACGCCGCGCGATATCGGCGATGTGCTCGTGCACGCCAAAAATTTCCGAGATCACCAGCACCACCGGCAGATTGGTTTTGCCTTCAGGCTGGGCCCGGTAAATCGGCACGCTCAAGCCGTTGGCCTGGACCTCCAGCGCTCCCGCAGTAAGGCCGGCAGTATCGGTCGTGATAGTTTGCGCCGACACCGGCAGCACCGCTGCGGCAAACCCGGTACCTAAAGTCGTTTTCAGAAAAGTACGGCGATCAACATCGTCTGACAAGCCGGTTTTTGCTACCAGGCTATCGAAATCCTCTTTCAAATTCGGCATTAAAGCTCTCCTTCAAGGTAGACCATCAATATCGATTTGCGTCGACCAAAGCAAATCACGGAGCACCGCTTAATGCGCCTCGTCCCAATTCTTGCCAACTCCGACTTCAGCAATCAGCGGCACTTTTAATTCAGCTACACCGGCCATCAGCTGCGGCAGCTTTTCCCGCACCAGCGCCAGCTCGTCTTGCGGCACTTCGAGTACCAGCTCATCGTGCACCTGCATGACCATCTTGGATTTTAACCGTTCTGTTTCAATCCAGTTTTGCACCGCGATCATCGACAATTTGATCAAGTCGGCAGCCGTACCCTGCATAGGCGCATTGATCGCCGCCCGCTCGGCGCCCTGACGGCGCTGGCCGTTAGGCGAATTGATTTCCGGCAGCCACAAACGACGCCCGAACACGGTCTCAACATAGCCTTGCGCCTTGGCTTGCACGCGCGTCATATCCATGAACTGCTTGACACCGGCAAAGCGCATGAAATATTTTTCGATATACATCTGTGCAGCGGCGCGCTCTATACCGAGATTACCGGCCAGGCCGAAAGCGCTCATGCCGTAAATCAAGCCGAAGTTGATCACCTTGGCATAACGACGCTGCTCGCTGCTGACTTCCGCTGCGGTAGTGCCAAAAATTTCTGCGGCGGTGGCGCGGTGGATGTCGACGCCTTCGGCAAATGCGCGCAACATGTTTTCATCGCCGGAGATGTGGGCCATGATGCGCAATTCGATTTGCGAATAGTCGGCGGAGACAATCACACTGCCTGCCGGCGCAACAAACGCTTCGCGGATACGGCGGCCTTCGGCGGTGCGAATCGGGATGTTTTGCAGGTTCGGATCGTTCGACGCCAGCCGTCCGGTAACCGCAACCGCCTGGGCGTAATTGGTATGCACCCGGCCGGTATTCGGATTGACCATCTTCGGCAATTTGTCGGTGTAGGTCGATTTCAGTTTGGACAAGCTGCGGTAGTCGAGCAGCACCTTCGGCAAGGGATAATCTTCCGCCAGCTTCTGCAGTACTTCTTCATCGGTCGAAGGCGATCCGGATGGCGTTTTCTTGACCACCGGCAGTTTGAGTTTATCGAACAGGATTTCGCCTAGCTGCTTGGGCGAACTCAGGTTGAAAGGCTGCCCCGCCAGTTCATAGGCCTGCTGCTCGATTTCCAGCATGCGCTTGCCCAGTTCATTCGATTGCGTCGCCAGCAGGCTGGCGTCGATCAGCACGCCATTGCGTTCAATCTTTTGCAGCACTACCGAAGTCGGCACTTCGATTTTTTCGTAGATGAACCTGAGCTTGGCGTCGTCAACAATATGCGGCCACATGGTCAGATGCAGCTGCAGCGTGATGTCAGCGTCCTCGGCCGCGTATTCGGTGGCGCGGCCGATCTCGACTTCGTCGAAACCGATTTGCGAAGCCCCTTTGCCGCATACTTCCTGGAAGGTGATGGTCTGGTGATTCAAATGACGCAAGGCCAGGCTGTCCATATCGTGGCTGCGATGCGATTCGAACACATAGGATTCAAGCAAAGTGTCATGCACGATGCCGCGCAAGCTGACGCCCTGGTTGGCGAAAATATGACTGTCGTATTTCATATTCTGGCCGACCTTAGGCTTGCTTTCGTCTTCTAGCCAAGCCCGCATTTTTTCCAGCACGAACTCACGCGACAACTGCGCCGGCACGTCCTGATAACGATGAGCGACCGGAATATAGGCAGCAACACCGACCTCGCAGCACAGAGAAATCCCGACCAGTTGCGCCGTCATCGGATCAAGCGAGGTGGTCTCGGTATCGACTGCAGTCAAGCTCGCCTGGTCGACGCGTTGCAGCCACTGATCCAGCTGGGCTTCAGTCAACACGGTTTCATAATGCCGCTCCACCGCGGCAAACAGACTGCTCTGCGCCGGCTCGGCGGCACCTGGCTTGCTGTCGGCGGCGACTTCGGCTGCGCCGCTTTTCCCTGCGCTGTCGGCTGCACCGGCAACACTTCCGGGCCCGCTTAAATCACGCAGCCAGGTCTTGAAGTTATAGCGCGTGAATAACTCGATCAGCGTCTCCTTGTCCTGCTCCGGCGCCTTCAAGGATTCCGGAATCGACACCATGTGCGCACTCAGGTCGCAATCGGTTTTCACCGTCACCAGCTCCTTGGCCTTGGGCAGCCAGTCCAGCACTTGCCGCAGGTTCTCGCCGACGGCACCGCCGATGCTGGCGGCATTGGCGATCACTTGATCGACAGTGTCATATTGCGCCAGCCACTTGACCGCAGTCTTCGGTCCGACCTTGGCGACGCCGGGGATGTTATCGACGGTGTCGCCGATCAATGTCAGATAATCGACGATGCGCTCGGGCGGCACGCCGAATTTGGCGATCACGCCGGCACGATCCAGCGTCTCGTTGCTCATGGTGTTGATCAGGGTCACATCATCGTTGACCAGTTGCGCCAGGTCCTTGTCGCCGGTCGAGACCACGGCTTGCATGCCGTGGCTCACCGCTTGCACGGTCAAGGTGCCGATCACGTCGTCGGCTTCCACTCCTTCAACCATCAGGATCGGCCAACCCATGGCACGCACGGCGGCGTGAATAGGCGTAATCTGTTTAACTAGGTCTTCCGGCATCGATGCGCGGGTGGCCTTGTAGTCGGCGTACATGTCGTCGCGGAAAGTTTTACCTTTTGCATCGAACACGCAGGCGAGGTAAGCTGCGGGGTAATCGATACGCAAGCGGCGCAGCATATTTATGATGCCATACAGCGCGCCGGTCGGTTCATTGGCTGCATTGCGCATATCGGGCAAGGCGTGGAAGGCTCGATAAAGATAACTGGAACCATCAACTAACAGCAGGGTTTTTTGCATATGGAATTGAACGGAAAAAATGTGCCGCGTTTGCGGCAAGTGACGGACGTCGAACGCGCAACTTCCAAGAAGGCGCGCGAATCGTGGCATATGTTCACGATTATGGCAGAATTTATCGAGTCGACCGAACGCCTTTCCGAGTTGCATCCCGCGGTATCGATCTTCGGCTCGGCGCGAATCAAGGCCAGCAATCCTTATTACCCGCTGTGCATGGATATCGCACGGCGCTTTTCCGATGAAGGTTTTGCCGTGATTTCAGGCGGTGGCCCGGGCTTGATGGAAGCCGCCAACAAGGGCGCATTCGAAGGTAAATCACCCTCGGTCGGTTTGAATATCGAATTGCCGCATGAGCAAAGCGGAAATAAATGGCAGGATATCTCGCTCAGCTTCCGTCATTTCTTTGCCCGCAAAGTCGCCTTCGTGCGTTACGCCGACGCCTACATCGTGCTGCCTGGCGGCTTCGGCACCATGGATGAGCTGACCGAAGTATTGACGTTGATCCAGACCGGCAAGTGCCGTCATATCCCTATCATCCTGGTCGGCAGCAGCTTCTGGAGCGGTTTGCTGGACTGGTTTCGCACCCAGCTGGTGGGCGACGGCATGATCGCGGCCAAGGACATGGACCTGATCCAGGTGCTGGACGACCCGGCCGAGATTCTCGCTGCCGTAGTGAAATTCTACGAGACGGGCGAAACCGTCATGGCGGAATCCGACAGCCATGCCAGCGTGTTGTTGTAGTGTTGTTGTAAACAACGCCTCCTGACAAGCCGCCAGCCAGATTACCGGCCCCCTTATCGCCTATAGGGGCCGGCGGTTTGTTACAATGAAGCCTTCCATCTTGTTTTATTTCAAGGTAGCCAAATTCTCATGCATAAATCTAAAGTCTGGCAGTTGTTGGCAGTAGGCATTGCCTCGCTTGCAACACCTTTGTTAGTAAACGCACAACAAACCTCCCAACTACCAGCCAAGAGCTCCGCGCCGCCACCGCCTGAGCTGCAAAAGCTGGAAGAAGGCGAAGCGCCGGCAGTCACCATCCGCAAACCCGGTGAAGGACCTGGCGAAATCACGCAAAAACGTGAGCAAGGCCGGGTTACTGAAGTCAAGGTTACCAGCGGCGGCAGCACGTATTACGTGAAGCCGGCTTCACAAGCCGGCACCTTGCTGCCAGGGGAATCACTGCCACGCGGGGCGCAATGGCAGATCAAGGAATTCGACCTGGGTCAAAAAGCGCACAAGCCAGGTGAGGCGGTTCAGACCGACAGCGAAGCAGGATTGCCGCCACCGACAGTATCGCCGGACAAGAAATAGTCCACGGCAGCCCCTATTGCCCTATTAAGTAGCCGTGCGGCTGATACGCGGAAATCCACCGCGTGTTCGCCGCATCTTTATTCCGACATGGCTTGAAGCTTGTCCTTTCCCCGATTTTTCCCATGGCAGTATTTACCCCCGTCACGCTAGACGATCTCACACAGTGGATCCCCCCCTTTTCCTTAGGCAAGGCACTGGCAATCAGGGGTATCTCATCCGGCATCGAAAACAGTAATTTTTTCATCAACACCGAGCGCGGAGAATATGTGCTGACGGTGTTTGAAAAGCTCAGTTTCGAACAATTGCCGTTTTATCTCGAACTGATGCGCCATCTGGCACAGCGCGGCGTACTGGTGCCCGAGCCTATCGCCAATCAGCAAGGCCAGATTCTCAATTCCTTGCATGGCAAGCCGGCTGCCATCGTCACCAAGCTGGAGGGCGATTGCCAACTGGCGCCGGCAGCGGTACATTGCGCTGAAGTGGGCGCGATGCTGGCAAAAATGCATCTGGCGGCACAAGACTTTCCAATTCGACAACCGAATTTGCGCGGCCTGCCGTGGTGGCGCGAAACCACCCCGGTGGTATTGCCGTATCTGCCGGACGACCGCCAACAGTTGCTGCGCAGCGAGATGGCGTTCCAGGAAAGCTTCGCCGCCTCGGAAACTTATCGCCAGTTGCCTAACGGGCCGGTGCACGCCGATCTATTCCGCAATAACGTGATGTTCGACGGCGACCGACTGACGGGATTCTTTGATTTCTATTTCGCCGGTTGCGATACCTGGCTGTTTGACCTGGCGGTCACAGTCAACGACTGGTGCATCGATCTGAACAGCGGCGCACTTGACATTCTCAGGGTAAGAGCGATGCTGGATGCATATCATGCGGTGCGGCCGTTCAGCGCAGCCGAGCAAATTGCCTGGCCGGCAATGCTGCGCGCCGGCGCCCTGCGTTTCTGGCTGTCGCGACTCTATGATTTTTATTTACCGCGCGCTGCAGAAATGTTGACGCCGCACGATCCCGGTCATTTCGAACGGATTCTGCGGCAACGTGTGGCCCATCCGGCCCCAGCCCTGTATTAGGCAAAACTACTAAGCGAAATTCTTGATTGAAACAATGGAAAAACTGCCTGCAAAAACCGGATGGATATGGATCAAGGAAGGCTTTGCGTTGTTCCGCAAACAGCCTGCCGAAATATCCACTTTATTCCTGGCTTATATGTTCTTGATGCTGGCGCTCAATATCATCCCGCTGCTGGGACAATTGCTGCCGCTGATTCTGGTTCCGGTATTTGCCATGTCCTTCATGCAGGCTTGCGTGAATATTGAACAAGGCAAGCGCGTCTATCCCAACCTGTTGCTGATCGGCTTTCGTTCGCCGGCACTGAAAAATCTGCTGATCCTGGGCAGCCTGTACCTGGTAGCGGCAGTCATCGCCGTCGCGGCCTCAGTCCTGATCGACGGTGGCGTATTCTGGATGACGGTGACCGGCCAGAGCGCCCTCGACGCCAAAGAAATACAAGACTCCAGCATGTCGCTGGCGATGCTGTTTTCCGCCGCGGTCTACACGCCGGCAGCGATGGCGTTCTGGTATGCGGCGCCGCTCATCATGTGGAAAAATATGAGTGTATCGAAAGCCATTTTCTACAGCTTCTTTGCAGTATCGCGTGAAATGAAAGCGTTTGCCGTATATGGGCTGGCCTGGGCCGCCATCGGTGTTTTGCTGCCGGCGCTCATCAGCGTGGTGATCGCGGTATTGATCGGCAACGCATCGGTCACGATCATGATCCTGCTGCCGCTATCGATTGCATTGACGGTGGTGATGTACTGCTCTTTCTATCCGACCTACACCCACATCTTCGGCAAACCGGAGGCCGATTTGCCGCCGCCCCAACCTCAAGCAACGACGACCACCGAATAAGCGTAGGGCGGGTAACGAAATACAAAACCGCCCGCCCACTCTCCTACGCTAGCTTCTCCAGCTTCGCCACGCTCAAATCCAACAGCTTCATGCCGTGCTTGCCGAAATTGATATGGGCGCGAGCATTGCCGCCGCTGCCTTCGATATTGACGATCACGCCTTCGCCAAACTTCAGGTGGGCGACGTTCTCGCCGATGCGCCAGCCGATGTCGCGCCGACCGAAGTTCTTCGAGATATTGTTGGCAGCTTTCTCGGGCGCTTCGTCCCAGGCTGACTTGGTATTGGCAAACCAGCTGTGCTGCTGCACCTTTGGCGACAGCCACTTCAGCGCGTCTTCCGGCAACTCGTCAAAAAAGCGCGAACGCATGTTGTAACGGGTCTGGCCGTGCAACATGCGGGTTTGCGAAAAGCTCATGTAAAGACGATTCCTGGCGCGGGTGATGGCGACATACATCAGGCGCCGCTCTTCTTCCACGCCGGCGTCTTCTTTCTGTGAATTCTCGTGCGGGAACAAACCTTCTTCCAGACCGGTAATGAACACCGCGTCAAACTCCAGGCCCTTGGCGGAGTGCACCGTCATCAGTTGCAAGGCATCTTGTCCGGCCTGGGCTTGATTGTCGCCCGCTTCCAGCGATGCATGCGAGAGGAAGGCCGACAAAGGCGACATCACCGCCGCCAGCGGCGCATCGGCGTCGAATATCTCGATGCCGTCGGCGGTCGTGATCGACGTCCCGGCCGCAGCCTGCGCCTTCGGTCCCAGCAGGGCCGGGGCATCGATGCCAAACCCTTCTTCCGAGACAAACAGGGTCGCAGCATTAACCAGTTGCTCCAGATTCTCGATACGGTCAGCGCCTTCTTTTTCATTGCGGTAGTGCTGCATCAAGCCGCTCATGTCGAGCACGATCTGCACCATTTCCGGCAACGGCAGCTGCTGGGTTTCAAAGCGCCCGCCTTCGATCAGTTTCAGGAATGCGCCCAGCGTGGCGCCGGCTTTGCCGGCCACATACGGCACCGCAGCGTAGAGTGAGACGCCATATTGTTTAGCGGCATCCTGCAATTGCTCCAATGCTCTCGCACCTATGCCGCGCGTCGGAAAATTCACCACGCGCAAGAACGCCGAGTCATTGTGCGGATTGTCCATCAACTGCAGATAGGCAATCGCATGCTTGACTTCGGCGCGTTCGAAATAGCGCTGGCCGCCATACACGCGATACGGTATGCCGGCAGAAAACAAGGCATGCTCGATCACTCGCGATTGCGCATTGGAGCGATACAGTACGGCGATTTCGCTACGCGTGGCGCCGTCGTTGATCAGGCTCTTGGTCTCTTCGATAATCCATTGCGCTTCCTGCAAATCGCTGGTGGCTTCATAGATTCTTACCGGCTCGCCATGGCCGGCGTCGGTACGCAGGTTCTTGCCGAGACGTTTGCTGTTGTTGGCAATCAGGGTATTGGCGCTATCCAGGATATGGCCGTGCGAACGATAATTCTGCTCCAGCTTGATCAGGTTCTCGACCCGGAACTCGTGCTCGAAAGCGCTCATGTTGCCGACATTGGCGCCACGGAAAGCGTAAATGCTCTGGTCGTCATCGCCGACCGCAAACACCGCGCCGCGCTGGCCCGCCATCAGCTTCAGCCATTTGTATTGCAGATCGTTGGTATCCTGGAACTCGTCCACCAGGATGTGCTGGAAGCGTGACTGATAATGCTCGCGCAGCGGCTGGTTACGGCTCAGCAGCTCATAAGTACGCAGCAAAAGTTCGGCAAAATCGACCACGCCTTCACGCTGGCATTGCTGATCGTACAAATCGTACAATTCGACGAATTTCCGGTTGTAATCGTCATTCGCCTCAACCTCGTTGGCGCGTAAACCCTGGTCCTTGGCGCCATTGATGAAATACATCAGATTACGCGGCGGATATTTTTCATCGTCGACATTGAGCGATTTCAGCAGGCGCTTAATGGCCGACAACTGGTCCTGCGAATCCAGGATCTGGAAAGTCTGCGGCAAACCGGCGTCGCGATAATGCGCGCGCAACAAGCGGTTGCACAAGCCATGGAAAGTCCCGATCCACATACCGCGCGTATTGATCGGCAGCATTGCCGACAAACGCGTCATCATTTCCTTCGAAGCTTTATTGGTAAACGTCACCGCCAGCACGCCGGCCGGCGATACCTGGCCGGTCTGGATCAGCCAGGCGATGCGGGTGGTCAGCACACGCGTCTTGCCGGAGCCGGCGCCAGCCAGGATAAGTGCGGATTGCGCCGGCAAGGTGACTGCGGCGAGCTGTTCTGGATTGAGGTTATGAAGAAGATTTTGCATCCTCGCATTATAAGCTGTGCGGCGGCACAGCTGATGCAAGCGATCACGATCGCTGTCGAGTTGCCTCTCTCGCTCCGCTGGCGGCTATTGGCCGCCACCAGCAGCTTCCAGGCCAGAAGGGTAAAATACCGCGTTGCACCAATTCCCTTCGTAACAATCAACCAAGCCGTCGCCCACCATGCCCGAAGAAGTTAGTCCTGACCGCGCCAACCAGCCGTTGTCCGGGACCGCAGTTACTTTCCACATTGTTTCCACCGCATTTTTCACTTTCATTTGCTATCTGGCAATCGGCATACCGCTGGCAGTGCTGCCCGGCTACGTCCATATCGACCTGGGCTACAGCTCGGTGCTGGCAGGCCTGGCGATCAGCATGCAATATCTGGCAACCTTGCTGAGCCGGCCGTTTGCCGGCCGCATGGCTGATTCGGTCGGCCCCAAGACCGCCGTCCTGCGCGGCCTGATCGGTTGCAGCATCAGCGGCGCTTTCCTGCTGGTCGCCGCGTTCTTCACACACATGCCGGCGCTAAGCCTCGCCATTCTGTTGACAGGCCGCCTGGTGCTCGGCTGTGGCGAGAGCATGGTCGGAACCGGTGCGATTACCTGGGGCATAGGCCGGGTCGGCGCCCAGCACACGGCGCGCATGATTTCCTGGAACGGCATCGCCACCTATGGCGCGCTGGCCATCGGCGCACCGCTTGGTGTGGTGATCGCCCACACCTGGGGTCTGGCGGCAGTGGGCGTTACGGTGACAGTGCTGTCGTTAGCCGGCTTCTTCCTGGCGCGTTTGAAGGCCGCGACAGCGGTGGTACGCGGCGAGCATTTACCGTTTCAACACGTATTGCGCAAGGTACTCCCGCACGGCATGGGGCTGGCCTTGGGCTCGATAGGGTTCGGCTCTATCGCTACCTTCATTACTCTGTTTTATGCCAGCCACCAGTGGCCGAACGCAGCGTTTTCACTAACCATGTTCGGCACCTTCTTTGTCGGTGCGCGCCTGCTGTTTGCCCACACCATCTCGCGCTTCGGCGGTTTCCGCGTGGCGATCATCTGTTTCTCAGTCGAGGCGCTCGGCCTGTTGCTGCTGTGGCAGGCCGGTTCGCCCTCGCTGGCGCTAATCGGCGCGGCGCTCACCGGTTTCGGTTTTGCCCTGATCTTCCCGGCACTCGGGGTGGAGGCAGTGAATCTGGTCCCGGCGCATAACCGCGGCAGCGCTCTGGGCGCTTATTCGGTGTTCCTGGATCTGGCGCTCGGCGTCACCGGCCCGCTGGCAGGATTGATCGTCAGCAAATTCGGTTATGCCGAGGTATTCCTGTTTGCCGCCATGGCGTCGCTGGCTGCGGTGGCGTTGACCGTCAGCATGTATCGCCGCTCACGGCTGACCTCGCCCGCCGCTGGCTAGGGCCTGTTAACATTTGATTTGGGAGTGCGAACGCGCGGCAGGCGTTGCGTGCCTAGGCGCAGCGACGCGACGTAGCGGTGCTACGGCAAGGAGCTGCAACAACGGCATGCGACGCCTGCAGCCGTTCCGGAGGGTTCCAATCAAAACGTGCGCTGGCCGCGTTGCATGGCTTGCTGGGGCGCCAGCCCCAGCTGCGCCACGCGCCTTGCCACCACACGTTTTGGTTGGAACGCATCTCCCAAATCAAATGTTAACAGGCCCTAGAGGCAGCGACAAAAAATACGCGCCTTTCTTTGCCGCTGGCAAATTGACATAAAATCGAGCTGCAAGTCTTCATACATCACTGTTAGAAGGAGTAAGCACAATGGCAAGGAAAAGCGTCTCAGTCATCGATATCGGCATCAGCGACAAGGATCGCAAGAAGATTGCCGACGGCCTCAGCAAGCTGCTGGCCGACACCTACACCCTGTATCTGAAAACCCACAATTTCCACTGGAACGTGACCGGGCCGATGTTCAACACATTGCACCTGATGTTCGAAGCCCAGTACAACGAACTGTGGCTGGCGGTAGACCTGATTGCCGAACGGATTCGCGCACTCGGTTATCCGGCGCCGGCGACCTACAAGGCCTTCGCCAAGCTGACCTCGATTTCGGAAGAGGAAGGCGTACCGAGCGCGACCGCCATGATCCAGCAACTGGTGCAAGGACAAGAAGCCGTCACCCGCACCGCGCGTTCGATTTTCCCGGCGGTTGATGCAGCGGCAGATGAACCGACCGCAGATTTGCTGACGCAACGCATGCAACTGCATGAAAAAAATGCGTGGATGCTGCGCAGTTTGTTGGAAACCTGACAGCTTGCCAGCCAAACGAGTGAACGTGGTTGCGATCGGATCGGGTCGGATCGGAACCACGTTCATGGATAGCTATCTGTTATCAAACAAGGCAACGAAACTGCGTGCCGCAGCGGTCGGATCCTCAGCCAGGTAAACACTGCTGATGGCGGCCACCATATCGGCGCCGGCAGCAATCAAAGGCAGCGCATTCTCTTGCGTCATGCCACCGATCACCACGTTCGGCAAAGCGATTTCGGCTTTAGCTCGCGTGACGATATCGGGCGGCGTGGTGACCGGATACTTCTTGACGCGCGATGGATAAAATCCGCCGAACGCGACATAACTAGCGCCGGCACGATACGCCGTATGCGCCAGCTCCAGATCGCCGTAGCAGGAAGCGCCGACAATCTTGTCCGCCCCCACCTTGGCCCGCACTTCGGCCACGCTGGCATCGGTGCCGCCGACGTGAATGCCGTCGGCGTCCAGCGCCAGGCACAAATCCACATAATCGTTGATGATGAATGGCCGCTGATAACGTCGGCACAAGGCCAGCAAAGCTTCAGCCTGCAGCTGCCGCAAAGCCGCATCAGCAGTCTTATGGCGATATTGCAGCAGCGCCGCGCCACCTTGCAAGGCTTGCTCGGTAACCTGCAACAGTTTGTCGGTATCATCCCAATCGGGTGTGACGATGTATAGACCCTTCATCGCTTTATCCTCGTAATTTCAGAAACGGCAGAACACGGCTAGGAATGCGCTGGCCAGCAGCGATCGCATAGGACTCAGCCAAGGTTTGCTGGCAATAGATTTGCGCCGCATCGATCGCCTGCTCCATCTCCAGCCCTTGCGCCAGCAGAGCTGAAAGCGCTGCCGCCAAGGTGCAGCCGCTGCCGTGAAACTCGCCCCGCAAGCGTGGCCAGCTCCAGTTGCGTTGCTGCGTCCTGCTGATCCATCGGTTCAGTACTTCATGCTGTTCCGGACCGTGACCGCCCTTCAACAACACATGCCCGCAACCGCGCTCCAACAGCATCGCCGCTTGCTGCTCTGGACTTGCCTGAGCGCCGCACAAACGATCGGCTTCGACCCGGTTCGGCGTAATCACGGTGGCAAGTTCAAACAAGGGAGCGAGTGCCGCAATCGGATCTTCGCTGGCCAGGCTGTCGCCACGGCCGTTCGCCAGTACCGGATCAAACACCACCGGCAATGCCGGTTGCCGTGAACGCAGGTCGCGAATAACGGCGGCAATCGCTTCGGCGTTAGCGCGATTGCCAACGATGCCTAGCTTGACCGCTGAGATATCGATACGATCGACAAGCGCTTGCGCCTGCTGCCGCACCAGATCCGCAGCGACGGGATAGACGCCAAACACCCGTTGGTTGTCCTGCACCGTCAATACCGTCATGACCGACAGCGGGTGCGCCCCGAGTGCGGCAATCGCGCTGATGTCGGCTTGCATGCCGGCGCCGCCGCTCGGGTCCGATCCGGAAAACACCAGCACACAGGCTGGCGCTTTGGCGCCGGCCGTGTCGACGTTTACCGAGACGCTCATTTGACTCTTCCTGCCATCGGTGAAGATGGCGATGCTGCAAAGCGCTTCGGAATCCGGCCGGCAAGAAAGGCTTCGCGCCCGGCTTCGATCGCCAGCCGCATCGCCCTTGCCATGCGGATCGGGTCCTGGGCGCCGGCAATCGCGGTATTCATCAACACGCCGTCGCAACCCAGTTCCATCGCAATCGCCGCGTCGGATGCAGTGCCGACGCCGGCGTCGACCAGCACCGGCACTTTAGCCTGCTCGATGATCAGCGACAGATTCCACGGGTTCAAGATACCCATGCCGGAACCGATCAGCGACGCCAGCGGCATCACCGCAACGCAGCCGATTTCTTCCAGAATCCGTGCCTGGATCGGATCGTCGCTGCAATACACCATGACGTCGAAACCATCCTTGACCAGAGCCTCGGCCGCTTTCAAGGTCTCCGGCATATTGGGGAAAAGCGTACGCTCATCGCCCAGCACTTCCAGCTTGGCCAGCTTGTGCCCGTTCAACAATTCACGCCCGAGTTGCAGCGTATAAACCGCATCGGCCGCGGTATAACAACCTGCCGTATTGGGCAGTATGGTGTAACGCGACGGTGGCACTACATCCAGCAAATTCGGCGCGTTCGGGTCCTGGCCGATGTTGACGCGCCGGATCGCCACCGTGATGATCTCGGCGCCGCTGGCTTCGGTTGCGGCGCGCGTTTGCTCCAGGTCACGATACTTGCCGCTACCTACCAGTAGCCGTGAGCTGTAGGTCTTGCCGGCGATGGTCAGGCCGGTATCCTGTTGTCCCGTTTCAGGGGTTGAGTTCAGATTCATGACAAATCCTTTAAAAGATTTTGCAGGGTGGACACATGTACCCACCCTACTAGTTCAGCCACCGCCGATAGCGCGCACTACATCAACCTTGTCTTGCGGCTGCAAAACGCGCTGCGGCCACAAACTGGCCGGCACCACCTGCCGGTTGACGGCGACTGCCACCGCTTTCCCGGCCAGTTCCAGCGCCACGATCAGCTGTTGCAAATTCTCGCCGTCAGCCAGCGGATGCGGTGCGCCGTTAAGTACGATTTCCATCATCGCCTCACTGCTTGCTATAGATTTCCGCGCCGTTCTTGACGAACTCGATGGCTTTCACTTCCATCCCCTGCTTGAGCGCGGCGATTTCGGAAATGCCTTGCGCGGCGGCGTACTCGCGCACTTCCTGAGTGATCTTCATCGAACAGAAATGCGGCCCGCACATCGAGCAGAAATGCGCGACCTTGGCGGAATCCTTCGGCAAGGTTTCGTCATGGAATTCGCGTGCCTTGTCCGGATCGAGACCGATGTTGAACTGGTCTTCCCAACGGAATTCAAAACGTGCTTTCGACAAGGCGTTGTCGCGGATCTGCGCACCGGGATGGCCCTTGGCCAGATCGGCCGCATGCGCCGCGATCTTGTAGGTAATGATGCCGTCCTTGACGTCGACCTTGTTTGGCAAACCGAGATGTTCCTTCGGCGTGACGTAGCACAGCATGGCGGTGCCATACCAGCCGATGGTGGCGGCGCCGATGCCGGAAGTGATGTGGTCGTAGCCGGGAGCGATGTCGGTGGTCAACGGTCCAAGCGTGTAGAACGGCGCCTCGTGGCACTGTTCCAGTTGCAGATCCATGTTTTCCTTGATCAGGTGCATAGGCACGTGGCCCGGGCCTTCGATCATCACTTGCACGTCATGCTTCCAGGCGATCTGGGTCAGCTCACCCAGGGTCTTCAGCTCACCCAGTTGCGCTTCGTCGTTGGCGTCGTAGATCGAGCCCGGACGCAGACCGTCGCCGAGACTGAAGCTGACGTCATAGGCCTTCATGATTTCGCAAATATCTTCGAAGTGGTCGTACAGGAAGGATTCGCGATGATGCGCCAGGCACCACTTGGCCATGATGGAACCGCCGCGGCTGACGATGCCGGTCAGGCGCTTGGCTGTCATCGGCACGTATTGCAGGCGCACGCCTGCGTGGATGGTGAAGTAGTCGACGCCCTGCTCGGCTTGCTCGATCAGCGTATCGCGGAAAATTTCCCAGGTCAGATCTTCAGCTTTGCCGTTGACCTTTTCCAGCGCCTGGTAAATCGGCACGGTACCGATCGGTACCGGCGAATTGCGGATGATCCATTCGCGGGTTTCGTGAATGTGCTTGCCAGTCGACAGATCCATCACGTTGTCGCCGCCCCAGCGAATCGCCCAGGTCATCTTTTCGACTTCTTCGCCGATGGAAGAGGTCACTGCGGAATTGCCGATGTTGGCGTTGATCTTGACCAGGAAATTACGGCCGATGATCATCGGTTCGATTTCCGGGTGATTGATATTGGCCGGGATGATGGCACGGCCGCGGGCGATTTCATCGCGCACGAATTCCGGTGTGACGAAATCACCTGCGGCCGGCAGCGATGCACCGAACGATTGGCCGGGATGCTGGCGGCCCATCAGGTCGGCCAGCTTGTTGCCCATCGGGCCGGAGGCTTTCAGCTCTTCCAGATACTCTTTGCGGCGCATGTTTTCGCGAATTGCCACGAATTCCATTTCCGGCGTGACAATGCCTTGGCGGGCGTAATGCATTTGCGAAACGTTCTTGCCGGCTTTGGCGCGGCGTGGCTTGCGGTGCAGGTTAAAGCGCAACTCGGCCAGCTTCGGATCGTTCAGACGCTCGATGCCGTATTCCGAGCTTGGTCCCGGCAATTCTTCGGTGTCGTCGCGCTCTACGATCCACGGCAGGCGCGGCGTCGCCAGGCCGGAACGGATATCGATCTTCACTTCAGGATCGGTGTACGGACCGGAAGTATCGTAGACATAGATCGGTGGATTTTTTTCGGCACCGAACGAAGCCGGCGTATCAGACTGGCTGATCTGGCGCATCGGTACCCGGATATCAGGGCGCGAGCCGGTGACGTAGATCTTGCGGGAATTCGGCAGGGGGTGGATTGCAGCTTCATCCACCGTAGCAGTGGCGGACAGGAATTTTGGGTTGGCGTTCAATTTTGGCTCCTTTGCTTGTATTTCATGGCTTGGAGCCAGCAAAGGAGTTTTCGAGTCTGGTGGCGCGGGATCACGGTATTGCTTTGTGAATCGGCCGATTACATCTCGACAGCTTCCCTTCGCTGGCATTACCCAGATCAGGTTCGAGGGTATTTCTCACCCGGTTACAAGCGTCAATTCGCAGAAAGCGTATTAACATTTCAGTAACCAGGACCCCTAGCGTTGTGCTGCCGCAGAATAAATTCCATGACAGCGAAAAGGATTCTACACCCGCAATCGGCTTGCGGTATATCAAAAATGCGGGTCTCCCTATGTCAGGTCGAGTATAAAAGCCCCGCTTCCCTGGCAAATCCGTCCACACGATTGTCTTTACGTCAAAAAACCCTGCGTCCCGGCCGGCAATGTTAGGAGCCAGTCGGCTGCGTACTTTATAATCATCGTTTTAGATAGCTTTAGCAAAGAACCTCAATAAATCATGGAATTAGCCAAGTCTTTCGACCCTGCCGAGATTGAACAATTCTGGCGTACCGAGTGGGAAAAACGCGGGTATTACACCGCCACCACCGACGCCGACAAACCGTCCTTCAGCATTCAGTTGCCGCCGCCCAACGTGACCGGCACGCTACACATGGGGCACGCTTTCAACCAGACCATCATGGATGGCCTGACCCGTTACCATCGCATGCGCGGTTTTAATACTGCCTGGATTCCAGGCACCGATCACGCCGGCATCGCAACGCAAATCGTGGTCGAACGGCAACTCGATGCGCAAAAAATCTCGCGCCACGATCTGGGCCGCGAAAAATTCGTGGAAAAGGTCTGGGAGTGGAAAGAACAATCGGGCTCGACCATTACCGGCCAGATGCGCCGCATGGGCGCCTCGACCGACTGGAGCCGCGAATACTTCACGATGGACGACAAGCTGTCCGGCACCGTGGTCGAAGTTTTTGTGCGCTTGTTTGAGCAAGGCCTGATCTATCGCGGCAAACGGCTGGTGAACTGGGATCCGGTGCTGGGTACCGCAATCTCGGAATTGGAAGTGGCCTCGGAAGAGGAAGACGGTTCGATGTGGCACATCCATTATCCGTTTGCCGACGGCAGCGGTCATCTGACGGTTGCCACCACGCGCCCGGAAACCATGCTGGGCGACGTTGCTGTTGCGGTCGATCCGACTGACGAGCGTTATATCCACCTGGTCGGCAAGATGCTCAAGCTGCCGTTGACCGATCGCGAAATCCCGGTCATCGCCGACAGCTATGTCGACAAGGAATTCGGTACCGGTTGCGTCAAGATCACGCCGGCTCATGATTTCAACGACTATGCGGTTGGTCAACGCCACCAGCTGCCGCAGATTACGATCCTGACGCTGGACGCCAAGATTAATGAAAACGGCCCGGCCCAGTACCAGGGCATGGACCGTTTCGTGGCGCGCAAACAGATCGTTGCCGATCTGGACGCCCAAGGTTTGCTGGAATCGGTCAAGCCGCACAAACTGGTCGTGCCGCGCGGCGACCGTACCGGGGTAGTGATCGAGCCGATGCTGACCGATCAATGGTTTGTCGCCATGAGCAAGCCAGCGCCGGAAGGCACTCACTTCCCGGGCAAATCGATAGCCGAAGTGGCGCTGGAAAAAGTCGCCAACGGCGAAATCCAGATGATCCCGGAAAACTGGAGCAACACTTACAACCAGTGGCTCAACAATATCCAGGACTGGTGCATTTCGCGTCAACTGTGGTGGGGCCATCAGATCCCGGCCTGGTATGGCGACGACGGCAAAATCTATGTCGCCCGCGACGAAGCGTCAGCCCGGGCGCAAGCTGCGGCGGCCGGCTACATCGGCGCACTCAAGCGTGACGACGATGTGCTCGACACCTGGTTCTCATCGGCGCTGGTGCCGTTCTCAACCCTTGGCTGGCCTGAAGAAACGCCAGACTACAAGATGTTCCTGCCGTCGTCGGTGCTGGTCACCGGTTTTGACATCATCTTTTTCTGGGTTGCGCGGATGGTCATGATGACCACCCACTTTACCGGCAAAGTCCCGTTCAAGACCGTCTATGTGCATGGCCTGGTACGTGATGGCAACGGCCAGAAGATGTCTAAGTCGAAGGGCAATACGCTCGACCCTATCGACCTGATCGACGGTATCGATCTGGAAACGCTGGTTGCCAAACGCACAGTCGGCCTGATGAATCCCAAGCAAGCCGACAGCATTGCCAAGGCGACCCGCAAGGAATTCGCAGACGGCATCCCGGCCTTCGGCACCGACGCCTTGCGCTTTACCTTTGCCTCGTTGGCGACGCTTGGCCGTAACATCAATTTCGACCTTGGCCGCTGCGACGGCTACCGCAATTTCTGCAACAAGCTGTGGAACGCTACGCGCTTCGTGCTGATGAACACCGAGGGCAAGGATTGCGGTTTCGACGGCCATGCTGCGGGTGTCTGCGATAAGGAGAAACTGCAATTCTCGCAAGCCGATCGCTGGATCGTCTCGCTCTTGCAGCGCACTGAAGCTGAAGTCGCCAAAGGTTTCGCCGACTACCGCTTCGACAATATCGCCTCGGCCATCTACAAATTCGTCTGGGATGAATATTGCGACTGGTACCTGGAAGTTGCCAAGGTACAGATCCAGCAAGGCAACGAAGCGCAACAACGCGCCACCCGCCGCACTTTGCTGCGGGTACTGGAAGTCGTGTTGCGCCTGGCGCATCCGATTATTCCGTTCGTCACTGAAGCCTTGTGGCAAAGCGTGGCGCCGCTAACCGGCCATGCACTCGATGCGGCAGGCGACTCCATCATGCGCCAGCCTTATCCTGAAGCGAATCTGGAAAAGATCGATGAAGACGCTGAAACCTGGATGACGCAATTGAAGGCGCTGACGGACGCATGCCGCAATTTACGCGGCGAGATGCAATTGTCGCCGGCGCTGCGCGTGCCGCTGATTATTGCCGGTTCGGCAGCCCAGCAAAGCACGCTGTTGTCGTTCGCACCGTACCTGCAGGCGCTGGCAAAATTGGCAGATGTGCAAGTAGTAGAGACTCTACCCGAATCGCCGGCGCCGGTCTCGATTGTCGGTGATGCTAAGCTGCTGCTCAAAGTTGAAATTGATGTTGCGGCTGAACGTGAACGGCTGGGCAAGGAAATCACCCGTATCGAGGGTGAAATCAGCAAAGCCCAGGCCAAGTTGGGCAATGAAAGCTTTGTGGCTAGAGCTCCGGCACAGGTGGTTGCACAAGAGCAAGAGCGCTTGGCGAATTTTTCCGGTACCCTCGAAAAGTTGCGTGAACAGTTTGCAAAATTAAAAGTATCTTGATTTCTTATTAATATAATAGTGCCGGCTTGCAGCGATGCGGTCGGCACGACAGAGACAGGAGACGAAACGTGAAAAAACTTTTGACGACAGCGATCGCCGGCGCTGCCTTGTTGGCATTCGGCGCTTTTGCGCAGGACACCAGTTCAGCGGTCGGCCTGTGGAAAAATATCGATGATCACACCGGCAAGCCAAAGGCGCTGATTCGTATTAGCGAAGCCAATGGCGAACTGCATGGCAGAATCGAGAAGCTGCTGCGTGACCCTAGCCAGGATCAAAATCCCAAATGCGTTAAATGCCAAGGCGAGCTGAAAGATCAGCCCATCATCGGCATGACCATCATCAATGGCATGAAAAAGGATGGCAACGAATACAATGGCGGCACCATTCTTGATCCGGATAACGGCAAGGTCTACAAAAGTAAAATGTCGCTGGCCGACGATGGCAAGAAATTGAATGTACGCGGCTATATCGGCGTACCCCTGCTTGGCCGTACCCAGACCTGGGTACGCGAAGAATAATTTTTTTGCCCGCAAACTGGTCTAAAAAAATGCCGTTCAAGCGATTAGCTGAACGGCATTTTTGCTGGTGCGGTGCTTCGTAAATGGGGAGCCACAGAAGCACTACACTGACTATCGGACTGTTTAAACGAAGGATACGGTCAGGCCTGGCAGCGCAATTCCAGAGAAAGCCGTGACCCAGGTTTGCCCGGCTTGCACCGGATAGGCATCGGTCCAGGTGCCTGTGGTAATGATCTCGCCGGCTTGCAAAGGCATGAACTGTGGCTGTGCATTCAGCACCTGGTGCAAATGCCATAAAGCGTGCACCGGGCTATCCAGCACATCGCTGCCGAAACCGGCGCCGCACAAGGTTACCGAATCCTCGGTGCAGCACGATAGCGAGACGCTTGCGTTGGCCAGCATGCTGGCAAGATTACGGCGGGTGGCGGTGGACAACACATGCGGTTCGCCAATAATCAGCGTGCCATGCAGGCCGAACGCCGCGATCGCATCGACCGCATCGAATTTCCAGTCGGGGAAAGGGCACACCACGATTTCGAAAGCATGCGCCATCCATTCGATACACTCGGCGATTTCTTCCAGATCGGCATCCGGCGCGGGTGTTCTGCCCAAGCTGAATACCACTTCGGGTTCTATCCGCGGCTGCAACGCCCCTTCCAGACTTTGAATCCCGCGGTTGTCTTCGGCGTAGCGCACGGTGTTGTCGAATACATGCGCCCAGATCGGTGCATTGATAGTTTCGGTGATCCCGTATTTGGGCCATATGGTGCGATTGCTGAAGCCGACCTTGCGGCCGATCGGAGTCGCGCCGTGTCCGATACTGGCGTCCAGAATGCGCTTGCCGATATCGTAGCCATCCATCGGCGAGAGAACATCAGCAGCCGACAACAGCGGCATCAATTTGGCGCTCGCTCGCGCATCCAGAAGCTGGTGGGCGTAACGGTTAGCTTTGGTAGACATAAGCATGGTTGACTTGCACACTATTAGTGAAGGCTATCGTATTGTCTGTGACGTTTAGTTTTTACACAAGCATAGAAATATTAATATTCCAACACTTGTATTGCGGGACGGCACCGGGCCCGCGATCCTGCCTTGATTAGAAACACTCATCGATTCCGCGATTTCTGCAGAAACCGGTCAAGCTGCGCTGCGAACTGATGGCGATCGTTCTGGTTAAATGCTGCCGGGCCGCCGGTTTCTACTCCGCTGCTGCGTAACTCTTCCATAAAATTACGCATCGTCAAATGCTGCTGGATGTTGTCCTTAGTATAAAACTCGCCGCGCGGATTAAGCGCCTGGCCGCCCTTTTCAAGTACATCGGCTGCCAATGGAATATCGGCAGTAATCACCAGATCGCCAAGCTGCAACATTCGAACAATTTCGCGATCGGCGACATCAAAACCTGACGGCACCTGGATTGCCTTGATGAATCGCGATGGCGGCACTCTCAACAATTTGTTCGCTACCAGAATCACCACGATTTGCAGTCGATCGGCGACCCGGAACAGAATCTCCTTGATGACGTTCGGACAGGCGTCAGCGTCAACCCAGATTTGCATTGCTACGGGCTGCGCCGGCATCACATCGGCGTCTGCGAGCGAATTAATTTTGCCCCCACAACTCACCGTTAGGGCCGGTACGCGGCGCCGCTACACCAAAATGACTGTAAGCGATCGGGGTGGCAATACGGCCGCGCGGTGTGCGCTGCAAATATCCTTGCTGAATCAGGTACGGTTCAAGTACATCTTCGATGGTGTCACGTTCTTCGCCGATGGCGGCGGCCAGATTATCCAGGCCGACCGGACCGCCGCCGAACTTGAACAGCACCGCTTCCAGTAACTTTCTATCCATGATGTCGAAGCCGACGGGATCGACATCCAGCATCACCAGCGCCGCATCTGCCATCGCCTTGGTGATTTCGCCGTTGCCTTTGACTTCTGCATAGTCGCGCACGCGGCGTAACAAGCGGTTAGCGATACGCGGCGTGCCGCGGCTACGCTTGGCAATTTCGAAAGCGCCATCATCCATGATGGGCGCCCCTAATAATGAAGCGCTGCGAGTCACGATCTTGCCCAGTTGTTGCGGCGTATAAAATTCAAGACGGGCGACAATCCCGAAGCGGTCGCGCAGCGGGTTGGTCAACATTCCTGCCCTGGTGGTCGCGCCTACCAGCGTGAAAGGTTGCAGATCCAGGCGCACCGAGCGCGCTGCCGGACCTTCCCCAATCATGATATCGATCTGATAGTCTTCCAGCGCCGGGTACAGGATTTCTTCCACCACCGGCGACAAGCGATGGATTTCATCGATGAACAGTACATCATTTGCTTCGAGATTGGTTAGCAAAGCCGCCAGGTCGCCGGCGCGTTCCAGCACCGGCCCCGAAGTCTGACGCAGATTAACGCCCATTTCCCGCGCGATGATATGCGCCAGGGTAGTCTTGCCCAAACCAGGAGGACCAAACAATAAGGTGTGGTCCAGCGCTTCATGCCGTTGCCTGGCTGCAGTAATGAATATCTGCAGCTGGTCGCGTATCTTTTCCTGGCCGACGTATTCGTCCAGTTGCTTGGGCCGCAGGGCGCGTTCGATCGCCTCTTCATTCGGTGATGCGGGCGTGGCAGCGATAATGCGCTGTTCGGTGAAATCGTCGGTTTGGATACTCATGGTCGGATTGTAGCCAGACTGCAGCGATTAGATATAAGAAAAGACATCCACTCCATCAATAAAGCAATAATGATCAGCTTTGGCCTGCCCGGCTACAACTTGGACAGGGCTTTCAATGCCAGTTTGATTCCATCTGAGACGCTGGCGTCCGACGGCAATTGTTTGAGCGCCAACATAGCTTCCTTGTCCGAGTAACCGAGCGCGATCAGGGCATTCAAGATATCGCCACTGACATCGCTTGCATGATGACTACCCACAGGCCCCAGATCAGCACCTAGCTTGCCCTTCAATTCGAGCAGCAGGCGCTCAGCTGTCTTTTTACCAATACCAGGCACCTTGGTGAGCCGGCCTGCTTCCTGCATGGTGATCGCCTGGGCCAGGTCTTGCACCGACATGCCGGACAAGATAGACAGTGCGGTACGGGCGCCAACCCCGCTGATTTTGATCAACTGCTTGAATACATTACGTTCTTCAGCGCTGCCAAAACCATATAAAACATGCGCATCTTCGCGTATCGCCAGATGAGTCAGCAAGGCAACCTTTTCACCCAGCCCCGGCAGATTGTAGAAAGTGCTCATCGGCACGCCAACTTCATAGCCGACGCCGTTGCAATCAATCAATAATTGGGGAGGATTTTTTTCGAGCAGAATCCCGGAAAGACGACCTATCATCGCAGTTGGCCTTTATGTGAATCAATGAATCATACAGGACAACTGGTTAAAAACACAGTGGTTTTGTTGCGGCAAAGCTGAAATTCCGGAAAATCATGCTGTTGCGTGAATCCGAAACGCAAAGCAAAAACCCTCTGTACGAGAGTACAGAGGGTTTTTTAATAAAAGCCTGACGATGACCTACTTTCACACTGGTTGCAGCACTATCATCGGCGCAAAGTCGTTTCACGGTCCTGTTC